>Ga0315272_10000067_pt1 | contig 42141 bp, 25 predicted proteins | sample C3_middle_MG_FD_203918 | JGI IMG/M metagenome (GOLD analysis project Ga0315272, IMG submission 203918) | Sediment microbial communities from Yellowstone Lake, YNP, Wyoming, USA - C3_middle | ecosystem: Environmental > Aquatic > Freshwater > Lake > Sediment | place: USA: Wyoming | collected...
ATTTGAAAAAACTCATATCAAAGAACTTTTCAGTGGCAATATTAACCTAAATAACCCGTCCGATCACCCAATCCTGCCACTGTGGGAAAATTAAACCGGACAGTAGTGATATATTATGAGAAATAGATTGTTGAATTTTGGTACGATCATAACTGTTACTTTACTAACAGCATTTCTTTTAACCCAATGTAAAAAACCAGTTAACAGACAGCTCGAAGATGGTTTTGCAAATCCAACCATAGAGAACAGGCCGTTGGCATTTTGGCCCTGGTTGAACGGCTATGTAGATACGGCCAAAATGGTTTATGAACTGAAAGAGATGAAAGATAAAGGGATGCAGGGGGCATTTATTTGGGACGTGGGTGCACTTTCAGACCCCGGAAAAATCATACCTGCAGGTCCTGCTTTTTTAGGTGATAAATCAATGGGGTACATCTCCCTTGCATTAAAGACAGGAGGCCATCTTGGACTGAATCTTGGAATGATATCCTCCAGCAGCTGGAATGCCGGCGGGTCATGGATTGAGGAGAAGGATGCAAGTAAAGAGATGCTTAGCGTTAACCAGATTGTTACAGGGCCGGCAAAGAAAAAGATTGTAATTGGCAAGCCAAAAGGCCAGACAGGAGAACCTAAAGTATACTCATTGATATCCTCAATCGCAGTACCACATTCGGGATCAAAGGAGATTGATTATACAGGGGGCAGTATGATTTCATTGGATAAGTTCACGTCAGAGAATAAATATATCGAGTGGGAAGTGCCTGAGGGACAATGGGATGTTATCTCTTTTTTTATGTGTAATACCGGTCAAAATCTGGAATGTCCGAGCCCAAACTCAAATGGGCCTATGATTGACCATCTGAGCCGAAGAGCAACAAAGAGTCATTTTGACACCATCCTTACACGGCTGGCAAAGGTAAGTACACCTGATTATCGTTTAAAGTATCTCGAAGTAGATAGCTATGAGGTTTGGCCGGCGAAAGACTGGACTCCTGGCTTTATAGAGGAATTTATATCCCGTTTCGGATATGATCCTAAACCATACCTTCCCCTTATTCAGGGATATAGTAGCAAAGACACCATTTTTGGGAAACGGTTTCTGGGTGATTACAGCCGTCTGGTAAGCGATCTGATCATTGAAAATCATTTTGGTCAATCTGTTGAAATTACCAATAAAGCTGGAATTCAGATGTTTGCCGAAGCTGGACATGGAGGTTATCCCAGAGTTGATCCTTTAAAGGCACTTGGAAATACTAATATCCCGATGGGAGAATTCTGGAACAGGCAGCAATTTTGGGTTACCAAAGAAGCTGCCAGTGCTGCCCATATATATGGTAAAAAATTAGTGGCCTCAGAATCGCTTACAGGGTGGCAAAATTGGCAGCATGGGCCAACCGATTTTAAGCAGTTGTTCGATGTGGCATTCTGCGAAGGACTTAATCAGGTTGTCTTTCATACATTTGCCCATAATCCTGAAATTGCCGGCAAACCCGGATTTGCATATCATGCAGGCGAACATTTAAATGTAAATACAACCTGGTGGGAAATGGCAAGGCCATTTATGGATTATCTCAGCAGATGTTCCTATATGCTAAGGCTGGGAAACTTTGTTGGAGACGCCTGCCTCTATTATGGTGATCAGGCGCCCAATCTGGTACCTTCTAAAAGTATAGATCCTAACATAAAGCCTTTATATGATGATAACTACTGCCTCCATTGTGGATTGCCAAAGCCTGTCAATCCGGGAGAATTGACGGGTTATGACTACGATTATATTAACTCTGACATTATAACTAAAGAATTAACTGCGGAAAACGGAAAACTTGTTTTGCCTTCCGGTCTGTCGTACAGAGTGATGTTGCTTCCCGACAGAGTGGATATTTCCCTTGAAGTACTAAAAAGCCTGGAAAAGCTGGTTTCAGGAGGAGCTGTTATTATTGGAAGACGGCCTGAAAGAACTACATCGCTTAAGAATTATCCCGATTGCGATGCAGAAGTAAAAAAAATAGCAAATAAATTGTGGGGGAAATGTGATGGAGAAAAGATTTTTTCAAATCGTTATGGTAAAGGAACTATCTATTGGGGGAAGTCAGTGAAACAGGTGCTTGAAGAGCTGAATGTCGGGCCCGATTTTGAAGTAAAAGGAATTGATAATCGCGACCAGCATATCGATTATATTCATCGTAAGACTGAGGCAGAAGATATCTACTTTGTTTCAAACAGCAGCCAGACTGAACAAGAAATAAAATGTACATTCAGGGTTGATAAAAGCATGGTTCCTGAATTATGGGATGCCGAAAGCGGTTTGATACAAAGGGATGTGAAATTTTCAAAAATAAGAGACGGGATAAGCATTGAAATGATTATGGATCCTGTTTCATCACGATTTGTAGTTTTCAGAAATAGTACTTCAGGGAAAAATGATGACGGATTAAAATATGATTTGCAGTACGGTTTTCATAAAAATCAAAATTCAGAAACAAATTACGAACCTATTGATATTACTGCCAATTGGGATGTAAGTTTCAATCCCGATATGGGTGGCCCAAAATCTTTCAGGTTAGAGAAACTTATTAGCTGGTCCGATATTGATGAGAAAGGCATTAAATACTATTCCGGCTCTGCAACTTATACACGAAATTTTATAGTTAAAGATAAGGTATTATCCAAAGGTACTGAAGCTTATGCTAATTTCGAAGATATTCAGGAAATGGCCCGGGTATTCATTAATGGCAAGGATTGTGGCATCGTTTGGACACCACCTTATAAAGCCCTCATCACCCCTTATCTGAAAGCCGGGTCAAATACAATCACGGTTCAGGTTATAAATACCTGGAACAACAGAATTATCGGGGACTTGATAAATACAGACGGCAAAGCATATACCATGACGAACATTAAGAATAAGTTTACCAAAAAAAGCTCCTTGCTAAATTCAGGTTTGATAGGCAGGGCTGAAATATTTTTCACAAATAGATAATGCCATCATAATCTTGATAATAAGATATTTGTATAAACAGAATTAAATGACAATACAACGTAAAATGGATTTCTTCGCTTTGTCGATTCTTAAAAATAAATTTAAAATATTAAGTTACTAAAAAATTTACCATGCCTACTATCATGAAAAAACTTGTGCTTAATTTGCTTTTTGGCCTGGCAGGCGGAATCCTTTTGGCAGGACCGCTGGGTTTTGAAAAATCGGAGTATTCTGCCCGCAGACAAAAATTGATGGACCAGATCGGAGATGGATTTGCTATTATCCGAAATTCTTCCGGACAGAAGCCCAATCTTGATTTTCTTTATCTGTGCGGTGTGAAGGTGCCAAATGCGGTGCTGTTGGTTGACGGAAAGAAGCGGGAGAGCCACCTGTTTTATACAACCTCTGAAGATTATCTCAAGGGATATGGACTAAGTCCCGAGATTGCAACAAATCCCGAAGAGGCAACCGGAATTGAATACTGGCACAAAGCAGATCAGTTCGGGCCGGTTTTATCAGCCAGAATTGCCGAGGGCGGTTTGGTTTATACCCCGTTTACAGCTGAAGAATTCAATAACGATGTGGCCACCCGCAGCGAGTGGGATGGCCGGCTCAACAGGGAGCAGCAATTTGCCAGGGTGTTGAAGGACAAATACCCGGGACTTGAGGTCAAGGATTGCTCACAGTTCATATGGGATCTGCGTATGATTAAGAGTCCTGCCGAGATCGAGAAAATGAGGATGGCAGGCAAGCTCGGAGCTGAAGCCATGAATGCAGTTATGAAGGCTGCCCGTCCGGGAATGTATGAGTACGAACTGAGTTCACTTTTCGAATATGAATGCATGCGCAAGGGCTGTAAGGAGATGGCTTTTGAGGTAATTATCAGTTCGTCCGAAAACCACAAATATCTGCATTATGCACAACACAACCGACTTCTCACCGATGGTGATTTTCTGGTTGTTGATGCTGGCCCGGCGTGGGAGGATTATGATACCGATATTTCCATCTCTTTCCCCGTGAATGGAAAATTCACCCCGCGTCAAAAAGAGATTTATGAGGCCTGTAAAAGCGTTAGCCTGGCTTGTCTCGAGTTTTACAAACCGGGGATCACCGGGTTTGAGGTAGGTGCAAAAGTGAGGGAGCTCCTGATCAGTAAGGGCTATCATGTGGAGACGGATGCATTCAGTAACCTGCACTTCTTTAAGGAGGGTGGAATTACCCATTCGGTTGGTCTGGCCACGCACGACTGCGGAGGCAGTGACGTGCCCAAGAATGTTCCTCTCAGGGCAGGGATGGTTTTTGCCTGCGATGTGTATGCCACATTCCCAGATGAAAATCTTGGCGTTCGGGTTGAGAATACGGTGTTGATTACGGAGAACGGGTGTGAGAATCTGACCAAAGGAATATTAAGATAGTAATTAGAGATTCTTAAGGGAGTCGTGATGGTGAGAATAAATAACAAAAATCAAAAAAATGAATAAACTCACAGCAAACTTGATAGCAATTACAATTATAGTTTTCTGTTTCTCGTGTAATACCCGACAGAAAGCGAAGCCGGTAGCTGAAAGTATTGTACGGTTATTGGAAGATAAACAACTTAAATTATTGGGGAATCGTTTTTTTACACTTAGCACCGTAGTTCGTGTGAACCAGATTGAAACTTCTCGCGATAAATCTGATGGTACGGATGAGGCGAGTGTTCATGGTCCGGAGGAAGCCCGAACTTTTCGGGAATCTATTGCAAAGAGTTGGCCTGGAGCAAGGATAACATGGGCATTCAGCTGGCTTGCCCTGAAGGATCAGCGGCCTAACTACCTGGAATTAAAAAAACTGGTTGTCTCCTATCATGAAAAGTATGGCGATGAGATAACCTTTGTCCCGGGCGGCTATTTTGCCAATATGTATAACACCCGCGAGCAGGTCAATCGCGACCTTCATGATGGATTGAAGATGGTTTCAGAGATGGTTGGCGGAGGATATCGTCCACTCAGTGTTATTGCAGGATTTCTCTCTGCTGAAAACCTGCGTTACCTGTCCGAGGAAGAAGGTATTCATGTGTGCCAGGGTAATATCTGGAGCCAGTATGCGATTGATAATGGTGATGGAGAGGGCTCGATATCCTATCCGTATTACCCGTCCCGTGAACATTTCTGTAAACCCGCACGTAGTAATGAAGACCTTATTGATTGTGTTAATCTGGATGGCTGGACAGTTGATTTTCTGACCGCAAGATTTTCAGGTGCTGAAAACAGAAATGTCTATTCCAGACAGGGGGTCGGTCCAATTGAGACGGTTCTCTTTCAGGGTACCGAACAGGGAACAAAAGAGATGATCGCAACCACAGCCGCTCATTTCGATAATGGATTCGCACTAAATAAATTTGCATGGGTAACCTGCATATGGGAATTATGCCTGGTAGAAGGACGCAAAATATATGGCTACAATGGCCGGAATGGAATGGATGGCCTTGATATCTGGCTAAGTGAAATACGGCGAAGATGGCCAGAGGCAAAATGCATCACACATGGTGAGTTTGGAATGCTCTGGCGCGAGCATTTCAAAGATAATGACAGTCTTAATTATCGGTTTGTGATGCGTGGCTCAGGAGTCAGAGGATCAGAACCTGATATGGAAATTCGGTGGTTTATGAACAAAGATTTTCGGCTGGCCCTGTTGCGGAACTGGCAAGCCAATACTCCTGAAAAAATCATTGATTTCACCCGCTATGACCTGCCAGCCAGGGAGCCTGATGACCCTAAACCAGGTCAAAACACTCGAAACTGGAGCTTAATGAACCGGCTGAATCAAAAAGGAACACGCCCACAGGATAAACCAATTGATATCAGGCAACTGAATGCAGATGAACAAGGGATCATAAAACTGTGGTACCCTGAGCTATTTTAAAACATAGAGAAAATATGAAAAACATTTCACTAATTATTTTTATCACAATCACGAGCCTTTTGCTATTTGCCTTTAACATCAAGGTATGCGCCACTGGTGCGGATGAAAAACCGCTTCTACATCCGCTTTTTGCCGATAATGCTGTCCTTCAGCGCGATAGTAAGGTACCCGTATGGGGCTGGACTCAGCCTGGGGAATCAGTAACTGTCAGCTTCGCGGGACAGAAGAAAAAAGCAACCGCAGCTTTAGATGGCAAATGGATGGTTTACCTTGATCCCATGAAGGCATGCGCAAAAGGCCGCAGTCTGATGGTCCGATCAATAGACGGCAAACTTAAATCTGAAATCTCAGATATTCTTGTCGGCGATGTCTGGATATGTTCAGGTCAGTCTAATATGGAGATGGGTATAGGACTTTGCCATGTTCCCGGGGAAATCGCTGCAGCGAATTATCCCAATATCCGCCTGCTTAACGTGCCCAAGAAAATAGCCTACACACCTGAGTCCACACTTAAGTGTTCCTGGCAGCCATGCAGTCCAACAACAGTGATACAAGGCCCATCTGGTGGATTTTCTGCTGCAGCCTATTTCTTTGGCCTGGAGTTACATCGCGACCTGAATATTCCCATCGGGCTCATTGAGACTTGCTGGGGCGGAACTGTTTGTGAGGCTTGGACCAGCGTTGAGGCTCTGGCTCCTATGGGAGATTTTTCCTCCCTGTTAGAACAAGTGCAGGAAGTTGCTGCGGTACCGGGAACAGACAAAATCGGAGTAGTAATGGATAAATGGTACCTGGCTAAAGATTCTGGGTCAATAAAGACCTGGTATAAGCCCGAAACAGATGTTTCAACATGGAAAATGGCAAATATGCCTACAGACTGGCAATCCTGCGGTTTACCCGGTTACGAAGGCATTGTGTGGGTTCACCGTACATTTGAAGTGCCTGCCGGATGGGCTGGTAAAGAAATAGTTATCAGTTTAGGCACCATCGGTGACTGTGACGTTACATGGGTTAACGGGATAGCTGTGGGACGGACTGATTACTTCGATCAGCCAAGGTTTTACAGAGTTCCGGCAGCAGTTCTGAAAAAAGGAAGCAACAAGATTGCCATTCGAGTGCTGAATTCCGGTGGTGGTGGATTTTTCGGAAAAGCCACTGAGATGAAAGTCTATCCCTTCGGGGATGAGTCCTCTGCAATTTCGCTTGCCGGACCATGGCGCTTTCAGGAAACAGCCTCCCGTGCGAATACTGGAGCCCCACTGATTGGAAACCCGAATATCTGCTCGGTTCTTTACAACGGGATGATCGCGCCACTCATTCCTTTTGCCATCAAAGGGGCTATTTGGTACCAGGGAGAGAGTAATGCTGACAGGCCTTATCAGTACCGTGCTTTGCTTCAGACGATGATCAGGGACTGGCGCTCGCGCTTTGGCGTTGGCGACTTCGGGTTCCATATTGTCTCACTTGCGAATTACAAACAGGCTTCAGACACACCACAGGGGAGTGACTGGGCAGAATTGCGTGAAGCCCAGGCTATGGCTCCAAAAGCTCTTCCCAATTGCGGCATTGCAATGGCCATAGATATTGGCAACCCTGATAACATCCATCCCCTCAACAAAAAGGAAGTAGGATACCGTCTTGCACTCAGCGCGCTTGGAATTACATACGGAAAGAAAGTCGAATGGTCAGGCCCATGTTACAAATCCATGGAGATCACCGGAAAAGGCATCAGGTTGACTTTTGATCATGCCAATAATGGTCTGCTTGCAAAAGGAGACAAGCTTTCCGGATTTGCGATTGCAGGTAAAGACAGGAAATTCGTATTGGCCGACGCAGTGATAAACGGAACAACCATACTGGTTTCGTCACCCGCAGTGTCCGATCCAGTGTCAGTACGTTACGGATGGAATGCAAATCCGGTGTGCAACCTGTACAACAAGGAGAATCTCCCGGCTGTACCATTCCGTACCGATGACTGGCCACGTGAAAAATAACTTATTGTGCTTAAATAAAATATAATTAATTGCAGGTATTCTAATAGAAAGAGCATTTAAATCATTCAAAATAATTCCGTGGTTTGATATATACAAATTATTAAAAAGAGAACAAAATGAAAAAAACACTAAAAAAGTCTATTCTTAAAAGCACATTGGTTATTTCTCTTTCACTTTCAATCTTCAACCAGGGAATAGCTCAGGAATCAAAATATTCTGGTCAAAAAGCAATCAATTCAAAGTCTGTGACTGGATCTGTACCAGATGCTTTTAGTCAGATCCCTGAAAAGTTCAAATGGTTTGAAGAAGCAAAATTTGGTCTCTTCATTCATTGGGGGCTGTTCAGTATCCCTGCAAGCATGTGGAACGGAGTACCGGCCAGCAGGACTTCAGAGTACATCATGATGGAAAAGGAAATCCCTGTCAAGACCTATAAAACGCTGGCCGATCATTTCAATCCATTTCAATTTGATGCGGAACGGTGGGTTCAAATGGCCGAAGATGCAGGCATGAAATATATCGTATTCGTCAGCAAACATCATGATGGATTCGCCATGTTTCAGACAAAAGTGAGTCCCTACAACGTTGTCGATGCAACTCCGTGGAAACGTGATCCGCTCAGGGAACTTTCCGAGGCATGTCGCAGGCATAAAATGAGGCTAGGCGTCTACTACTCGCAGGCGGTTGACTGGGAAGATCCCGATGGTGAGGGAAACACATGGGATTTCAATGAAAAAGATAAAGATTTTGACAAATATTTGCGTGAAAAGGCACTTCCGCAGGTTCGGGAGCTGCTTACCAACTATGGCCCTATTTCCAACTTATGGTTTGATTGGCCGGAAGGGATGACTAAGGAACGATGCAAAATGTTCAGCGATATGGCAAGGTTGCTGCAACCCGATATGCTGATTAACAGTCGACTGGGAGATACAATAGTATGGCCAGGACCAACAGTCGATTATCGGTCCATGGGGGATGACGAAATTCCAAACGCTAAAGTACCTGGCATATGGGAAAGTGCCGGAACCATGAACACCAGCAACGGCACATGGGGATATAACCAGTATGATCAGAATTGGAAATCTCTGTCTACAATAACCTTCAATTTGGTTGATATTGTCAGCAAAGGCGGCGTCTATCTCCTGAATACCGGTCCTACATCAGATGGTGTGATTCCTAAACCCACACAGGAGGTGTTTCTGGGAGTCGGAAAATGGCTCAAGATAAACGGGGAGTCAATTTATGGGGCCGGACCGACCCCGTTTGGTTATGAGTTCGGTAGCGAAATCCCGGGGAAAAAAGACAAAAGAGGAAATCCGGCATTTGATATTAAGAAGGAATTGCGATTTACCACCAAGCCTGGCAAACTCTATGTTCACATTTTTTATTGGCCAAATGGAACCTTAGAAATTACGGGACTTAAAGGCAAGGTGAACAATGCTTATTTTCTTGCTGACCCTGATAAAAAGCTTCTCACTTTTTCACAGATCGGCGAAAAAGCTAAACTAACACTACCAAAGCAGGCGCCCGATACCATTGATTCGGTCGTATGCCTGGAGTTAAATGATAACCAGTAAAAATCAAATATTAAATATATGATTACAGTTCTTTTGTTAATGCTTGCTGGCAGTCTTGTCGGATACTTAATCAGTAACCAACGCAAACTATTGAAAATAAACGACAAACTACTCACATGGGCTATGCTATTCATAATGTTATTATTACCGGAATTCCTTAATGCCGCGAATGCTGACAAACCAGATTTTTGGATCAGGAATGAGTCTGGTACTATAACTCATACCTGGACAGCAGATACTCCGGATCAATCCCTGGTAATGAATATGCAGGGACGTAAGGTAGTGATGCAGCTTAATTCATCGGCGATAAATGGTTTGAACTATACTGCCCGTTTCTTCAATGTGAAAAAAGATAATTTTAAAAAGATCATGATCGATACCGGAACAGAACCTGACCCGGAGTTGCGTATCGATAACCTCATATTTAAAACAGGATCCCCTTCATCTGCTACTTTCGATGGCATGCTCACCTTTACTTATCCCGAAAATAAGGGGATTGTCGTTAGTCGTACGATATATCCATCCATTATGAATGCTCTTGTATTAGAAGAGTGGCAGGTCAGGAATAGCTCGGGCAAAACTGTAAAGATGTCTGTCTCGGCAGCCCGGCAGGTTAAGTATACGGATGAGGAAATAGTAGTCGTCAGGACCTGTACAGGCACTGCACCTGTTTCAGTGGCTACGGGTGACAAGTTATTATTCACCGTCTCGATACAAGGCAGGGGAATCAATGATACCGATATGTTAGCAGATATTGCATTGGAACACCAGGCGCGTGCCAACATGGCACAATCGGCATGGAAAGGTCCGGGCCGTCTTGAAACACCCGATCAGGATATTGACCTCGCATTCGCTCTCCAGAAATTTCATATTCTGGAATGTCCCATAGAGACCTGGAAAGGTATCATAACCCATAACGGAAGCCTGCGCTATTCTCCAGGCATCTGGGCTAACGACCCGGTTGAATACTCAAGTCCTGTTTTCCCGTTTTTTGGAGATAAGCAGTTAAACGATGCCTCACTTAACATGTACAGGATCTGGATGGAATATTGCCGGGAGAATGGTATCAATCCTTTTCCCGGTTCGTTCGAAGGTCCCTCTTTGAAGCTCACCCAGCAACAGCGTGGCGATGATGCTATGGTGCTTTATGGCCTCTCCAAGTTCCTGTTGTTTCTTGGAGATCTTAAAGCTGCTGAAGAAATGTGGCCGCTCATCGAATTCAGTGCACAATCAGTTAATGCACATCTGACCATTGACGGCATAATTGCTTCCGAGACCGATGAGATGGAAGGGAGATACCCTACCGGAGATGCCAATTTAAGCACTTCCTCACTTGCTTACAGCGGTTATCGTCAGGCAGCACATCTGGCACATGATCTTGGGAAAAAATCAGTTGAACTGGAATTTGATAAGCGTGCAGACGCTCTCCGAAAAGCTATCGAGATCTACTTCGGTGCTGAAATTGAAGGTTTCAGGACTTATCGTTACTATAAAGATAATACTACCTTACGCGGGTGGATATTATTGCCGATCGCCATGGGGATCAACGAAAGGCAGGAGGGTACGGTTGCAGCCTTACTCTCAGATAAACTCTGGCCCCACAGGCTCGATGGTGCAGATATCCTTGCGGAATCAACCAGACCAACAGAATGGGCACGCGAGACTTACTATGCATTAAGGGTATTGTTTAAAGCTGGCCATACTGAGGAAGCGCTGGACATGACCAGGCGGGTTGTTAAAACTCAGGTGTTCGGAATACAGGGCCCATATCCCGACGAGGATGCCATCGACATGCTCTGCCCCGGATCACTTTATCCCCGTGTTTTCACAGAAGGCATGTTCGGTATAGTCCCTACTGGTCTTAAATCCTTTAAGTGTACGCCTTGGTTGCCGCGTGAATGGCCAAAGATGGCAATGCGTGACTTAAATGCTTTTGGAAAGATATGGGACCTGATTGTGGAGAGAATTGGAGATAAACAAAAGATTATTGTCAGCAGTGGTGGAAAGATCATTTTCACCGGGTCGGGTCCTGCAGGAAAAACCTATTCGGTTAAATTCTGAGATCGTACTTAATTTAAATGGAACCATAAATTTAAAATAACAAACATTATGAAAGTAAAAAATTCTATTATCTTAGCGGCACTTTTATTGTTAATCTCTGTAAATCAAGTAAATGCTCAGAAAGATTGGGCAAATTTTGCACGTTACAGGACGGCAAACAAAGATTTGCCCGAACCACCAAAAGGAGAGAACAGGGTAGTATTTATGGGTAATTCCATCACGGATGCCTGGTCCCCTGATTTTTTTGAAAATAAGCCTTACATCAATCGGGGTATAAGCGGGCAGACAACTCCGCAGATGCTGCTGCGTTTCCGCGCGGATGTCATAAATCTTAAACCAAAAGTGGTGGTTATTCTTGCAGGTGTTAATGATATTGCAGGAAATACTGGTCCATCCACACTGGAAATGATCACTGATAATATTGAATCAATGTGTGAGCTTGCAACAGCTAACAATATTAAGGTAATATTATGTTCTGTTCTGCCTGCAAACAAATTTCCATGGAAGCCTGGTATTGAACCGGCAGACAGTATCATTGAACTGAACAGAAGATATAAGAATTACGCGAAGGAAAAAGGTCATATATACCTTGATTATTATACTCCAATGGTTGATTCTGAAAAAGGTTTGAAATCGGTTTATGCCGCTGATGCCGTTCATCCTAATGAGGAGGGATATAAAGTTATGGGACCGCTGGTCGAGAAAGCTATTAAAAAGGCTTTGGAATAATCATAATTCCTTTTATTTCAGACCAATAATATTAAGTCCACAGTACTTGGATCGCCACAGGAGTGCCGACAGACCGATGGATACGACGACAAACCGTTCAGCAGGACACATAATGATTCTAGTGTTCACTGGGTGAACTGCGACCCTTCAACTTGCTTTTGTCAAGAAGCTCTTTCAACTCCCGCACCACTTCGGGGTATTTAAAATAGAGATTAGTCCTTTCACCGGAATCACTACTGAGATTGTAAAGCTGCCCCGGGGCGGTGGGGGCCAACTCAGGCAATGCATAAGGCAACAGCTCTCCTTTACTATAATCGTTTCCACCTGAACCTTTATGATCGAGATACTTCCAGTTTCCCTTTCTTATTCCAAGGGCCAGGCTTATCGTTTGATGCAAAGTATATGGGCGTAAAGGTTTTCCATTATCTTTCCCAAGCAATACCGGAAGAATACTAAAACTGTCTTCGGCGGAGTCGTCCGGAAGTTTTGAGCCCGTTATAGCTGCGCAGGTGGCCATGATATCAGTGAGACAGATAGTCTGGTCACTTGTGCTGCCGGGTGCAACCTTTCCCGGCCAGACAACTATGAATGGAATACGGTGACCGCCTTCCCAGTTGTCACGTTTCATACCGCGCCAAGGCCTTACTCCATCGTGACCATAGTCGACACGCATATTAACAACTGTGGTTGTTTCAGCGCCGTTATCACTGGTAATAATGAATATGGTGTTATCCGCAACACCAAGTTTTTTCAATGTCTTCATCAGTTCCCCGACGATATAGTCGAATTCAAAAATAAAATCACCGTGAGGGCCCGCTTTTGTCATTCCTTTAAATTTCCGGGATGCAAAGGAGGGCAAATGAACAGCAGCTGTGCTGTGTAAAAGAAAGAATGGTTTATCAGGTTGTTTCTTTATATGCTCTTCAAGTAAATCCTGACTCTTCTTCAGAAATACCATATCCAATTCTTCAAGATCATAGCCCGGAGCGATCATTCCATCCCGGTTATCATACGCATACGGATGTTTGGGAAGATTTGTCTTGTCGAGCATCCTTGTGGGAGGCACAGGAATCCGGTCACCATTAATAAAGGCATAAAGAAAATCTGTTCCAGGGCAACATGCAGTTCCGAAGAACCTGTCAAATCCCCGATGTATTGGAGCATCCGGAATGGCCCTTGAATAATCAATCATCTTAACACCTTCAATTCCTCCAGCCGTTATCCTTTTTCCCTCTTTGTCAAGAAAGGTCAGTCCAACATGCCATTTCCCGGTCATTGCGGTAGCATATCCCTGGTTTCTTAGCATTTGGGGAAGTGTAAGTTGATTCTCTTTTATAAGACAAGGACCTCCAACGCCTACAAATACGCTGGCATAATTTATCCGGAAATCCATTTGTCCTGTAAGCAGACTGTAACGACTTGGCGTACTGACCGTTGAAGGAGAATGAGCATCAGTGAAGCGCATGCCCTGCTTTGCAAGCCTGTCAAGATTAGGCGTTGGGACTTTTGACTCGGAATTATAACAACCTACGTCTCCATAGCCAAGATCATCAGCCAGAATGACAACAATATTTGGTTTCTTTGTTTCATTAACCTGTGCTTTCGTATTTGCTGTCAAACAGGTCGCAAGAGCTGAAATAGTGGTGACACATCGAAACATCGGGAATGAACCGAAGCGTATTACAGAGAATTTTTTCATTTTATTTTTTTTAAATCCATTAATTCATTCATGCTATCCATAAAGTCATTTTGTATTCATTAAAGGTATCTGGGGAGATGGCACATAACCTTCATTCATTATACCAATAAAACCCAATAGCGCACCCCAGTGATAGAATGCATCGCTCCATGATTGAGCATCGTCACCCTGTCCGGTTTCAGCATTGTAGTTTTCATAGACATGTCTTTCATTTGTCCAGGATTTCAAAAGAAGATTCTCCGATTTTTCTACCAAATCCTTTTGTGCCCTGGGTAAATCGTAATTTCTGAAACCCAGATAAACCAGGAAATTCAATGGTGCCCAAATTCTCCCTCTCCAATAATGATTATCTTTATAAGCGGTATCATTTCGGGCAATGGAAGGCATAATATATGTACCCCAGAATTCTTTGGGATTATAAAAATGTTCATTGATCATTCGTGCTGCCTGTTTCTGGGTCGGGACTTTTGCCAAAAGCGGATAAAATAAGGTGGGTGATAATCTGTGGCTGAACTTCCCTGTTACCAGATCCTTATTCAGATAAAGCCCAGACTTGTCATCCCAGAGCGTTTTAAGTTTGTCAGAATATTTTTCTGCTCTTTCTGACAATTCTTTCTCAATTTCTGTTTTACCCAATTCTCCGGCAATCTCTGACAAGCTTTGGCAATCTGAAATATAAAGGCTCATTAATCCAACATCTGCCAGCAACATACGATGGTTTGTGGAATCAAATACCGCATCGTCCCACATCGGAGAATTATCCATCCCTGATTCCCATTTGGCAGCTTTCATTTTTCCAGATTCCGTCGCTGAACGAGATTTACTATTTCCATAATCGTAAGGATCGGTGCCATAAACCAGGTATCCGTCAATATCCCGGTTAGCTGCACGCCATCGATTCCAGCTCAGTAATTCATCAAACACTTCCTGCAAAAACCATTTTTCATGGTATTTCCGATAGATCTCCCTTACAATTAGAGCTCCAACCTGGGGCTCCGAACGGTCTTCACTTTTATGCCCCGGTTGTGAATTATTTGGAATGAATCCTCTTTTAGTAATCTCTTTTGTGATTGCAATCGCGTTGGAATAAGCCAGGTCTTTATTGTCCAACGATAACATGTATGAGGCAAAATAAGTATCCCAGTCAAATAATACCCATCCTGAAGGTGCAGCCCAGTTGCGGCTTACCGGATTTATCGCTCTGTTATTAATGGCATCATAAATGGTATTCCATGCAAGGACAGAATGCATGGCATTGTATGATTCAGGTGTTTTAGGGAATAATGTTTTTCCATCAGGGATTTTTGCCCTTGCCTGTTCCAGTATTTTTTCAATATCACCCTGCGATTTTGATTTATCGGTTGAAATTATAATGACTTTATCCAAAGGGACCTTTATATTATCTCGAGTTGTAACCAGATTATCTCCATTCACATACAACTGGATATTATTAATTGAGGTTTCCCCGGTTATCTTATTCCGGTCCAGCAATATATTACCTTTTATGTCCCATAACATCTTTGGTACGATGATCAAAGAATCGTTTCGTGCACCATTGAACGGACTGATTAAAAGGTCCAGGTCTCTATTGGAAGCAGTACTCTGGATACGCACATGGATATTTCGCCACTCCATCTCCAGATCGGTGTAAGAACCATCGAACGAGCGTAATCCGGGAATAACATGTTCTCTGGAAGCAAAATTTTCCCTTCCTATAAGTGCTTCCTTAAGTGTATCTCCCGAATGTCCGTCCTTAAACATCAGTTTGACGGCAAAACCTTCCGGCAGCAAAACATGAGCCGTAACACTACCGGTATACCAGGTATTCCAGCTTTTGGTTAATCTTTTTTGCAGAGCTGCGGCTTCATTTCCCTGATAATTATCAGTAGGTATAGCTTTTTTATTGCTCCCGGAGCCACAGGAGAAGAAAAAAGGTATTAATAAACAGATCAGGAATTTAAATGACTTTTTGCTTGTTTTCATTACCGGAGCTATTTGGATTTAATTCATTAGTTATTTCATCAAAAAACTTAGTTTCTCAGAATACAAATCATAAATGCAAAATGTGTATTTTTCTTAAAAATAATAAATATATTTATGATTAATTTTCATCTTTAAATTAAATAAGATTGGAAGCCCTGAAAAAACACAAAAATCTTATTACTCTTCAGGAACAAGTGTTCTTATTTTTTCAGGTATATCCTGCATGGAAAGAACAAATAATGAGAGTTCAGATTACTAACTATGATCGCAAACCATAATAAGGTTTTATGTAAAAGTTTCATTTACCATAATGTCTTTAAACCATCATTATCATGAAAATAAACATTCAGATAGCATCCATCCTTGGATTTGCTGCTATTACCCCAAATTTAAGCTCACAGACTACTCATTACAAGAGACCCAACATAATCTACATAATGAGCGACGACCATGCCTACCAGGCAATAAGCGCTTATGGTGGTACTCTTAAAGATTATGCGCCAACACCAAACATAGATAAGATTGCTCTGAATGGGATGCGATTTAACCGGTGTCTTGTTACTAATTCAATATCAGGTCCGTGCAGAGCTGTCATCTTAACCGGAAAATATAGCCATTTAAATGGATTCCTTGAGAATGAGGATCAGGCAGATTTCGATGGCTCACAACAAACATTTCCAAAGCTCCTTCAGAAAGCGGGCTATAATACAGCCATGATAGGTAAATGGCATCTTGGGTCAAATCCGACAGGTTTTGATCATTGGGATATACTTCCTGATCAGGGATCTTATTACAACCCTGATTTTATTAATCAAAATGGAAAATATACTGTACAAGGCTATGTAACAGATATAATCACAGGAAAGTGCCTAGAATGGATAAAAGAGGCAAAAGATCGTGGAAAACCTTTCATGCTGATGATGCACCATAAGGCGCCACATCGTAACTGGCAACCAGGCCCCGATGAACTGGCACTTTATAAGAAAACGATTTTTCCTGAACCACCTACCCTATTTGATGATTATGCAAACCGTGGAACGGCAGAAAAAACACAGGATATGACCATTTCCAAAACCATGAGAATTGAAGAGGATCTAAAGCTTTTCAGAGACAGATCACACATGAAGAATGCCGGCTTGAACCGTCTTTCTCCCACACAGCTTGCAGCCTGGGACTCAGTTTATAACCCTATTATCAGGCAATTCTACAAAAAGGAACTTACCGGAGATGAACTGATAAGGTTCAAATATCAGCGTTATATGCAGGATTACCTGGCATGCATTGCAGGTGTAGATAAAAGTGTTGGTGAAATTCTCGACTTTCTCAAAAAAAACGGACTAGATAAAAACACTATTGTTATTTATGCATCTGATCAGGGATTTTATCTTGGAGAACATGGCTGGTTTGATAAACGATGGATGTTCGAACAATCCTACAAGACTCCTCTTATTATCGAATGGCCGGGTGTCACAAAGCCTGGCAGCGTTAATAATGATATGGTCTCAAATCTTGATCTGGCTGAAACTTTTCTTGACATGGCCGGGATACAGATACCTGCAGATATGCAGGGGCGAAGCATGGTAAGCATTTTAAAAGGAAAAACTCCGCCTGATTGGAGAAAAGAGCATTATTATCATTATTATGAATATCCTGGTTCGCATTCTGTTAAGCGGCATTATGGGATTAGCACTGAAAGGTATAAGCTTATTCATTACTATTATGATATTGACGAATGGGAATTGTATGACCTGAAGACTGATCCTCTCGAGATGAAGAATGTTTACAAGAACCCGGATTATTCATCCGTTATAGCAGACCTTCATAAAAGACTGGATAACCTTATGACAAAATACAAAGACAGTGAAGCTCTGGCAAAATCCTTTCTACCAAAAGAGTAGCATATATCCTAAAGAGATGAAAAATAATTAAAGGAAAACAGATTACCTGAATCATATCGCTGTTAAAGATTGAAAAAGCCACTGGCATACTCGATCTTTAAAGACAGGAAAATTTCCAGGTTAGCACATTGCGGACAGAGTTTTACAAACAATTCAATTATAGGTTATTAAATTGCATAACGAAACAAAATATTGCTGACAAGCCAAAAGCTCTAACAATCCTTATGAAAAAGTCTGTCTTATCCCTGCTGTTTCTGGTTTATGCAAACCTATTGACACTATCGGGGCAAACCTTTATCGATCCCGGGAAAGGGTTTACCCTCCAGAATGAATTTGTCCAATATGTTTTTGAACCAAATGGCCTTGGCCTCTCGGGAATGATTGACCGTAAGACCGGATTCAACCACATTCAGAAAGTTGAAGGCAAACATCTCCTGTGGGAAATTGCTTTTGGCAAGGGAACCATGAGACCAAGGATTGATAATAATTATAAAATCTGCAATTATATTAAGCTCTATAAAAACCCAAATGGTGATCAGATTGCTGTTTTGGAATGGAACAATATGAGATTCTGGGAAGAAGATAGTATTGTAACAGTTCAGGTGACAATTGAACTGCCCAAAACAGAAGGAATTGCAAAATTCAGAATACTGGTTAAGAATCTTTCTAATTACTGGGGTCTATGGGAAGTTGCATGTCCTTCGATCAATGGATTCCCATCTGAAGGAGCTTATGATGTTGCATACCCTGTTACTGGTTCGGGAGGCCGGCTTATAAAAAACTGGACCGGTGCATTCAAAACCCGCTCTCCTTCAGGCTTTTTTCCAATGCAATTCATGTCTTTGAAATCAGGAAGCAATGCTGTATATTTTTCAAGTATGGACGGAGAATCCAGAGCAAAGGATTTTTCTGTCGATTCTAAAAAGAAAACATTATCCCTCATCAGGTATCCTGAAAATATGGGAGTTACAGGTTCTGATTTAGCCGATAATTATGCGGTGGCATTCGGGCCTTATCAGGGTGGATGGCTGGAGGCCGCTCACCGGTACAGGGCATGGGCACTACAGCAGATATGGACCCGGAAAGGACCAATTTCGCAGAGACCTGATTTTCCAAAAGCAGCCATTAATATTGGTTTTTGGATCCGTGATACCTGGGTCTGGGATCTTCCCGACAATGTTGACAAAAACACGGGTGACCCTACAACATGGACAAGGGATAATCGTGACACTCATGAAATGGACCTGCCATTTCTCAATGCCATGAAAAAAATGGGTGTTCCCATTGCGTTCCAGTGGTATGGCTGGCACAGGACTGTTTTTGATAATTTGTATCCTCATTTTCTTCCTCCTTTACCCGGTTTTAAGGAAAGGATAAAGGAGCTTGTTGATTCCGGGGCACTGATTGTCCCATATATTAACGGATTAAGCGCTGACAGCAAGCTGTCTGATTGGGATAAGTTCGATCCTTATGCCATTAAGGATGAAGAGGGCGGTCTAAGACAGAAGTTCTACAGGGATGGCGCAGGAAGGCTTACCCCGATGTGCCCGAGTCAGGTTCCCTGGCATCATACAATGGCAACCCTGGTCGATAGTATCGTTGGTTTTTATGGTGCCAATGGTATTTATATTGACGAGGTTTCGTGCAATTCCCATGAACTTTGCTTCAATAAAAACCATCTTCACCCTCTCGGCGGAGGCCATTACTGGGCTGATGGCTGGCGCGAATTCTATCAGAAAATGCTGAGTGTGGCGCATCAGGGAAAGCGCAATGCTGTCATTACTTCAGAAGCTGCAAATGAAATATTCTTTGACCTTGTAACAGCCAATTTATATACAGGAAGACCTTCTGATAATGAGATTCCGCTTCAGGAAGTTGTCTATTCAGGGTACACTCTGTTTTATGGTACAGTATGCGATTTCAGGAAGAGTAATCAACTATTCAATTTTTCTGTTGGTCAGGGGTTTATAGATGGCAAACAGCCGGGATGGATGGATTTTGACCTGTTCCGCCGGCCACAATTCTCTGCTAAAGTCGATTTCCTGCGACAGTGTGCACAATTGAGAATGGTTACTCAAAAATTTCATACTTATGGAAGACTTTGGGAACCTATTGTTCCTGTTAATGCTATTCCATTTTTTGAAGAGGAATTCAGCGAAGGAGCCACTCATAAAGGTAAAGTTCCTTCTGTCGAAGCTCGCTTATGGCAGGCTGAAGATGGACACCTTGCAGTATTCATAGCAAATTATACGGATAAGGAAATTCCCTTTTCATACGTTATAGATCCCTCAAAATATGGACTTACAGCGGACAGTTATGAGATGAATGAGATAACTCCTGGCAAAGTAATTCAAGTGTCAAGGGAAGGCAGGAAAATTAATCGCACAGAAGTGATGAAGCCTAACATGGTCAGAGTCATTGAAATTGCCCCCATAAAATAATCACTTTAATGTCAGATAAATAGAACAACACCATCAACAAATTATGAAAAAGACTATTGCTATTCTGTTATGCAGCCTTTGCTTCATAAATAATTCAAAGTCACAAAATAATGTCTTATTCTGGTGGAGTTTTGATGACCCGAAAGGTACTGCAGGGAGTACAATTCAGACCGGTAATCAGAACAACTACGATAACACAACGACAGTTCCTTACAATAAATATAAAACCGGGGGGCTGACAAATTATGTTCCAGGTGTAAAGGGCACTGCCATAAAGTTTGATGGTTTTTCATCATATATTGATGTAACTCCTCCTGCCTCAAAGGACAAAAACGATCCTGATGTTAAGAAATTCAGGCTACCCAGACAAATCAGTTTTGAAGCATGGGTATCACTTGGAGCATATCCCTGGAACTGGGCGCCGATACTTACGATGGGAAAATATATGATCACCGGATTTTACCTTGGCGTTGATTCAAGAGGACGTGTCGGGTTTCACATGTCAGATGCAACTTCAATATGGCACGAATGCAATTCCAAATTGAATCCTGAAACAAAGCTTGGACTTGAATTAAAAAAATGGTACCATATTGTCGGCACCTACAACACAACCGAAGGGATGGCAATTTATGTCAACGGCAAACTTGAAAACACATATAATGATTTTATAGATCACAGGGGAATTACTTACAGCAATGTCGAAAATGGATTCAGAATGGGAATGAATCGTGAGATGCTTGCTCCTACCGATCCTATACGAGATTGGGCAACATCCCCTTCAAGATATTCCTTAGACGGAATAGTGGATGAAATAAAAGTATATGATAAATGCCTGACATCAGGTGAAGTACAAACAATGTACGCATCTGTGAAGCCGGAAAATGAGCCCGAATTTGCTCCAAGGAAATTCCCAGCGGTTAAGCCTTCAGGAAGATTTGCAGCCAATTATACAAGGCTTAAATATTATCCTGAATGGGATGCAATTTGGCCTGTGGGACCGTTTAATGATATTGTTGTACAATTTGATGAATCACCCATAAAAGTAATGTTCTGGAGGGGTACGCGATACTCTCCTTGTTTGGTCTCCGAAAACGGTAAATGGATGGCCGATCAGAGCAGGGAAACAGGGAATAACTGGTTCTTAGAACAGGGTTCAAGAGACGAATTGCCCACAGGATGCATGGAGCACATGTCTGATACTCAGTGCAGGAGCTCAAGAGTTGCTATAATAGAAAGCAATGATGCACGCATAGTTATAAACTGGAGATATCTGCAGATGGATGTAAAATTCCGCCAGAATGATCTTCCTGACAATACCGGATTTGGTGAATGGGGCAATGAGTTATATTACATTTACCCCGATGGTGTCACAGTCCGAAAAGTACTCCCTGGTTACGGGGGATGGCAAGAAACAATTTTCCTGAGTGAACCCGGTACCCGGCCTGAAGATAATGTAGAACTGGCAGCAGCTACTTTGGTAAATATGAAAGGCGAAACCAAGACATATTCATGGGAAAAGGGCTATCCGAAATATGATCTTCCTGAAGCAAATATCCAGGTTGTAAACTTCAAATCAAAATTCAAACCGTTTCTGATCTTGAGGACAGGAGGCAGTTTCAGTGTATTCAATGGCGAAGTGAGGCCTGCATACTCTCATTTTCCATGGTGGAATCACTGGCCGGTAGCACAAACTGTGTCGGACGGAAGAAGCGCTAATGCTCCTGATCAGGCTGCACATTCATCATTAAGCTGGGGGGATACGGATTTTGATGCTGCCCTGTACGGGATGACAGATAAGGATCCGGGAACGCTTGTTACACTGGCGAGATCCTGGAATTTTCCTGCAGATATCAAATTATCAAACCATCCATCCGGAACCTGTCAGTATGATCTAACCCAGAAGGCCTACATAATAGATGCAAAAAACAATACTGAAAGTCTTAAGTTTACTTTGGCCGGAAGTAAAGATTCACCTGTTCTGAATCCCGCATTTGTAATCTCAAACTGGGTGAATTCAGATACCCGTTTAAAAATAGATGGTAAAATTATTAACCGTGGCAAAGATTTCCGGTACAGCATTCAATATGATGTGGAGGGAAATCCATCAGTAATTGTCTGGATAAAATATTTGTCTGAAAAAGCGGTCGCATTTGAACTTACACCAATAAAATGATAATCATTGATACCTGCTTGAAAACCAGAAAAATTATCAGGGAAGTTATATCAGTACAATCTTATTAAAAAATTCGCGCTAATGCTAATAATTAAACAAAACATGAAAATAAAGCTATAATGAGAAAAACTATTTACCTTTTTTTACCTGTGGTTTTTCTTTTCTCATTCAGATATACAGTTACAGATAATAAGAAATTTGACTATCCTCTTCAGGAAGTTCCATATTTCAATGTAAAAATTACTGGCGGATTATGGAAAATGAAGATTGATTCCTGTATAAAAAATACTGTGTGGGATAATTTGTTCAAGATTTCCAGTTCGGGTAAAATGGATAATTTTTCGATCGCTGCCGGCATAAAAAAAGGCGATTTCAGCAGCAATGAAGCAAGCGATTCTGATGTGTACAAAACCTTGCAGGGTGCATGCTATTCACTTAAACTACACCCGGATCCGGTACTTGAACACTATGTAGACAGTCTTATAAATATTATCGGTAAGGTACAGGAACCCGATGGTTACCTGTACACAATAAGATATTTCAAACCACTTGGCAACAAGTGTATTGGAGGTAGATGGGCCAATCTGAGCCACAGTCACGAACTCTACGACCTGGGACATATGATTGAAGCAGCTGTTGCTCATTATGAGGCAACAGGAAAACGCAATTTCCTTGATATGGCCATTAAAACTGCAGACATGATCTCTTATACTTTTGGTCCGGAGAGACTCCGGTTAATACCTGGTCACCCGGAGATTGAGCTGGCACTTGCAAAACTGTACAAGGTAACTGGTAAAAAAGAATATATTGAGGCTGCAAAGTTTTTTCTCGACGAACGCGGGCATTACAATAACGGGCGTACCCAGTATATCTTCAGAAATAACCTGACATATTATCTTGATCATAAACCTGTTCTGGAACAGGAAGAAGCTACTGGTCATGCAGTAAGGGCAGTTTATATGTATGCAGGAATGGTCGATGTCGGAGCAATGACAGGCAACCCGCAGTATGTAGAGGCATCAAACAGGTTATGGGAAAATGCTACCGGAAAGAAAATATATCTGACAGGAGGTGTAGGTGCAAGCGCGACGAAAGGAGAAGCCTTTGATGAAGATTACGTATTGCCAAATCTGAAAGCATATGCCGAAACCTGCGGCGCAGTGGGAAATATGTTGTGGAATTTCAGGTTAGGCAAGTTCTATAAAGATGCAAAATACTTTGACGTCCTCGAAAGAACCCTTTACAATGCTTACCTTCCTTCCACCTCTGTTCATGGCACAGGGTATTTCTACACAAACCCACTCTCCGACAGAGGTCTGACAGATCGCTCCGAATGGTTTGATCCTCCATGCTGCCCAACCAATATCTGCAGAACTACAACTTCTATTGGAGGATATATGTATCTTACTGATGTTGAAAACCTTTATATCAATCTATTCATGAAAAGTGAATCAAAAATTGATTTTGGTGAAAGGTCAATTACACTTAAACAGGAAACTGAGTACCCATGGGATGGGCAGATAAAATTTAAACTGGGTATAGATAAGCCTTCAATGTTTTCAATTAAGATCAGAATACCAGGCTGGGCACGTGAAGAAGCAATTCCTCTTGGTTTATACAAATACACAAATAAAGTTAATAAGCGTATTTCAATTAAAATCAATGGCAAAGAACAAAAAGTTATCCTTGACAAGGGTTATGCTGTCATTCAGAGAAACTGGCAGACCAACGACGAAATATCTCTTGTATTACCGATGGAGATTCGCAGAGTCGTGTCTGATGAGAAAGTAAAAGACGATCTGGGAAGAGTCGCCCTTGAAAGGGGACCAATAGTCTATTGCGCGGAGTGGGTGGATAATAATGGAAAGACAAGCAATATCATTCTTCCGGATGAATCGAAACTGTCTTCAAAATATGTCAGGGATCTTATCGGTGGCATTACAATTATTGAAGGCAAGGCTAAAATAGTTGACAATACAGGAGCTGTTAAATCTGCTTATTTTAAGGCAATTCCATATTTTGCATGGCTTAATAGAGGTAAAGGCGAAATGGATATATGGCTTCAAAGGAACAATGCAATTCCAAAATAAATCCTCTTGCTAAAGATACATGAACATCATTTCATTAATCAGATCTTAATATATATTATGAGGTTATCCACAGTAAAAAACAATTAAAAATATGAAAAGACTTATCGTTGCTGCAGTTTTACTTCTATTTGGAACAGTAATGGCAAACGCCCAGTTGATCTTTGAAAAAAGTGAATACGTTAATCGCAGGGAAAAGCTCATGGCTCAAATCCCTGATGGTGTTGCAATATTCCGGGGCGCGTCATTATCTGATGGTGTGAGCCAGTTTTTCCAGTATAACAATATGATGTATTTCTCAGGCCTGGAGATTCCTGATGTTATCCTTATGGTCGACGGGGTTACAAAAACCAGTACTCTTTTTATGACTATAACCGAGAGTGGTGCTAAAAACGAAGGTATTTCAATGGATCTTGTAAATGATCCTGAACGTTTTACCGGGATTGAAAAAGTGCTGCCTTACGACCAGTTCACCTCGGTTCTCACTTCAGCTGTCAGGGAATCGCGTGTGATCTATACTCTTTTCAAGGCTGATGAGCTCATCGGGGAGGTATCAGGTGAGAAATCAAACAGTGAAAGGAAATTGATGACAGAAAATGAATGGGATGGCCGGCTTTCAAGAGAGCTGCAGTTTGTGAGAAAGCTTCATGAAAAGTTCCCTGCAGCTGTCGTAAAAGATTGCTCATCAATTGTTTCTGATTTAAGGAAGATCAAATCAATAGCAGAAATTGATATAATGCGTGAGGCAGGCAGAATAGGTGTTAAGGCTCATATAGCTTTCATGAAAGCAACCGGAGTTAATGTAAAAGAAAAGAGACTGGCTTCACTCTTTCAGTATACCTGTAAAAGTGAAGACGCTCAGGAAATAGCTTATGCAACGATAATTATGTCAGGTGAAAATATGCCTTTCGGTCATTACAACAGATATAACCGTACTCTGAAAGATGGCGATTTTGTAATACTTGATGCAGGTCCTGCCTATAAATATTATTCAGTCGACATTTCGACTTCGATGCCTGCAAATGGAAAGTTCACACCAAAACAAAGAGAACTGTATGACATCGCCTATGCCATAAGGAATGTGTGCATTACAAGTTACAAACCAGGAATAACTCTTGGCCAGGTGGGACAGAATGTAAAAAAATATCTTACGGACAATGGTTATAATCCTGATGAAAATAGGTTCTCGGGATTTATCAGATTTGGAGGATATAATCATTCAATAGGGATGGCTGTCCACGATGGCATGGGAACATTTCTGGGTTCTGATGAGGTACTCAGGGAGGGATTTGTTTTTGCGTGCGATATCAATATGATCTATCCTGAAATTGAGATTGGTATCAGGCTTGAAGACACTGTCCTTATAACCAAAGATGGCTGCGAACTTTTATCTGCCGGATTGCCAAGAAGCTCAAAGGAAGTTGAAAATACAATGAAGAGAAGTAAATAATTATCAAAATGACAAGTAAATCAATGAAAACTATTCTTACTGTTTCCACTCTATTAATGTTTCTGCAATTCACTGTTGCACAAAAAGTTGATGTGTACAAGCGTCCTGTTCAGCCGGAGAGGTCACGTGATTTTGATGCGATCCATTATAAGGTCACCCTGAATGTGGATATGGATAATAAAATGCTGAGTGGGGAAAACCAGGTCACCCTTTTACCTCTCAATAATGATTTCGACAAAATCCGGCTCGATGCGGAATACCTGGAAGTAAGCGATGTAACTAACATTGAAGGAAAGGTGCTTCCGTTTGAGCAGAATGAAAAACAGGTTGTCATCAGTCTTCCAAAATCGTACAATCATAACGACACGATAAGGATTTGTGTCAAATATAAACTTACCAAGCCAATTCCCGGTTTACTGTTCATCGATGAAACGCCAACAAATCCAAAGATGGTATCCTCAGATTGCTGGCCAAATAAAGCACATCAGTGGATGCCATGCTACGATTATCCAAATGATAAGGTTACTGATGAGATGATAGTGACAGTGGACAAGAAGTATAAAGTATTGTCAAACGGAAGGCTCGTAAGTGTAAAAGAAAACAATGCACTTGGAACGGTTACTTATTATTGGAACCAGGACCTTCCCCACCCGACTTACCTGATCAACCTTAGCATTGCTGATTATGCTGTCATAAAAGATTCTTTGGGGTCTCTGCCAATTAACTACTGGGTATACAAAGGGATGGAATCTGAAGCAAAAACATCGTTCAAAAAAACCCCCTATATAATCAGTTTCTACAATAAGCTATACAGCTATAATTATCCATGGGCAAAGTATGACCAGGTAATTACCTCATATATGGGCGGAGGCGCTGAAGCGACATCTGCTACAATTCTTGGTGAAGGAGTTGTAATGGATACAATAGCTGAAAAGGATTATAGCAGGGAAGGCGTTATAGCTCATGAAATTGCTCACCAGTGGTGGGGTGATCTCATTACATTAAGAAGCTGGGAGCATAACTGGCTTAATGAAAGCTTCGGAACATATTCCGACTACATGTACACAAGATTTGATAAGGGAGAAGATGTCGGAGCTCTTGATCTGCTGAGTAAAAAGAACCAATATCTTAATGAAGCGCATAATAAATATACCCGGCCAATAGTTTTTGACAGATACAATGACCCCGGTGATAATTTCGACAGCCACGCCTATCCGAAAGGAGCATGCATCATACACCTGCTCAGACATATACTTGGCGATGACACATTCTTCAGAACCATAAGCACATTCCTTCATCAGAATGAATTTAAGCCTGTGGATACCCACGACTTTATGAAAACAGTAAAAGAAGTTAGTGGTAAAAATATGGATTGGTTTTTCGAACAATTTTTCTACAGTCCGGGCCATCCTGTTTTTGATGTTACAAAATCATGGGATCCATCTTCAAAAAAATTAAAGATCACTATTATACAAAAACAGGATACAATCCCTGGAGCACCAATTTATACCATTCCTGTTAACCTTGGATTTGTATTTCGGGATACAAAAACTATAAAGGAAGTATGGCTTAAAAATAAAATTGAGGACTTTGAATTTGAATTTGCATCCGAACCGCTTCTGGTGAGATTTGATGATGGCAACTTTCTTCTGAAAGAAGTTACATTTAAAAAACCGTTACAGGAATTGTTGTTCCAGGCTGAGCATGATGACATGATTGGTCGCCTGACCGCTGTTGGAGAGCTTAATTCCTTTTATATGGATAAATCTATTCAGGCATTATGGGCAAAGATTGCTTTAAAGGATAATTTTTATGCTGTGAGACAGGCTGCTCTGGAAAATGCCGGAAAATATCCGGGCAAGAAAACTACCGATCTGTTCAAAGCCTGCCTGAAAGATAAAAGTTCAAAAGTAAGGCAATCAGCAATCCGTCTCCTGGGTGATCTGAAGGATCCAAAGCAGGTAAAACTCCTTGAAGATACTTTCAGATCGGAGAATAGTTATGCAGTGCAGGCTGAAGCATTAAAAGCTATTGGCAAATGCGGCAGTAAAAAGCAACTTGCGTTTCTAAAAGAAGCCCTGAATAAAAAATCTTACAGAAATGTTGTTGGCAAAGCAGCAACAGATGCAATTTCATTGATTGGAAATAAATAAGACTTTTTATTCAGATAGCTTCAAATAATTTTTATCGCTGGCCAATTACAATTGGCACATAGCCAATTTCATAGCCTTTTGGCGGTATGACAATCAGGGCCGGATCGAGTGATACTAAATCACCCTTTCTGAGTGGATCCATATAGTCTTTGTTGATAAGCCATTTAGAATGTATCATTTCAACAAATGACTGAAGTTTCTCTTTTTCCTCTTTTGTCCAGTTAAACTGCTGCAAAGAAGGTTGATCGATAAAACGGTACCAGCAATAAGTGACAACAGAACCATCTGCCAGTGTTACTTCTATTGGTCCGGATTTAGGCCCGGGTGTGGTCCATGATCCGCTCGTCCGGGAAGTATAAGGAGTTCCTTTCGATGCAAGCTTAAATTCGCGGTTTACAAGATCATTGGGTACATTTGATTGAGATACCGGCTCCCTGATGCCATTACCAACCTGCCTGTAATATTGTGGAAATTTACCATCTGGCGTCAGGGGACTGTTTTTCCATTGGATCCCGAACACATTTTCAGAAAAGATCATTGTGTTAAAGATGTTATCCATATTAGCCAGTTTAACTCCATTCTGGTCAAATGGCGGCATTTTTGTGCTCAGTTCAGGTTCCCAGGTGCCAGTTTTATTGAATGTACCTGAACAATCAGATTTTCCGTTGCGCCATTCTTTAAAAGTATTATACAGAGCATCTTTTGAGTAGTACTTCACATCCTTGACCAAGATACTGCGGCCATCTTTATCAACAGGGAACTGTATCATTGGTATTTTATAAAATACCGTATCTCCATTAGTTTTAACATCCATTCGGGGGACAGTATTAATTTCCATTGCTCCTCCACCCATTACACCAGGTTGGGCATCAAGACCATGCCCATAATCTTCGTGATAATTTTTTGAAATTTTGCTCCAGGTCTCAGGTATATAATATGCTATGGGACCTTTAAAATTTAATGAATTTATAAACAATGTCCAGGCCTGATCACCGGTTGGAGGAGGACCAGCCTTTGCATCCATAAATGGTAAAGCCATCCATGCATATCCCAGAAATTGCCCTGAAGGATTGCCCTCGAAAGTCAATCCGTCTGGCGGAACCAGTATCCTGTTGCTAAGCTGTGCAACACCCATTCCACTATCGGGAAGAGCAGCACTATTGTAAAAGAATGACCATCCGGGGGATGCTATCTCAAGATCATAACAATTTGGTGTACCATTCATGCTGAATTTTGGAGGCCCGTAACGAAACCTGTTACCGTTCCAATAACCGAGTCCTCCCTCAACTGTCTGAAATACGCTACCCCAGGTTGGGGCCCTTCCAGGCCAGTTATCTCTTGCAAGAGTACCTTTGGGGCAAAGTGGAAAATTAACACCTGAATTCTGTGGAAGGATCCATGTGCCGGGGAGTCCGATCTGAAAGTCTGCCAGAGGTCTGTCAACAAGGGGCCAGACAGCTGAATAAAAGCTTATCCCTGCTCCAAAACCTGATGGAGGTTTGTTTGAATCAAAACTGATGTATCCATGTAATCCATCTGATCCCTCAGTAATTGTAGTTTTTGTATTTTTATGCCCGGGTCCCTCAGTAATTGCAGTTTTGTTCTGACAATACGACAGGGATAAATTTAAATAGATCAGGGCAGTAACCAGAGTAATAATTTTTCTCATATTGGAAATATTTAATTTAAATAAGAACTTAGATGTTTAATACTTGCCATACTCCTGGAGTGTTTCCCACCAAGCCATGATGTTTTCAGGAGGTACTCCATTTTGGATTACGTGGATGGGGGCAAAAATAAATCCACCTCCGGGAGCCAGGTCTTCAATTCTTCTCTTTGTTTCATCCCTTACCTGCTGAGGTGTTCCAAATGGCATAATTACCTGATTATCGCAGCTACCACCCCATATTGTCAGGTCTTTGCCAAATTCCTTCTTGAATTTTTTTGTATCCATACCTGAACAATTAACCTGGAAAGGGTTCATAATATCCACACCAGCCTCGATAAGTAGTGGGAAAGTTTCCATAACAGCCCCGTCATTATGAAAAAAGATATATACTTTTGATTTTGCTTTTGATTTTACAAAATCGATCAAACGTTTATGAAAGGGCCATATCTGTTCTTTATAAGTTTCAAGTGAAACGAGAAGACTGTTTTGAGCACCCAGATCATCAGCCATTGAAATGACTAAAACATTTTCTTCTACAGCAGCCAGAGCACGTTCCCAATATTGCATATTAACTTCAAGAATCTTCTCCATTATCGCCTGAACAATGCCCTGATTCATCATCATATCGACAAAAAATTGCTCATACCCGCGCATCCACATAGCATGCTCCCACATCCCTGAACTCATCCGTTCCAGGAAATAAGCCTTCTTTTCGGTATAAAAGATATGATCGGCCTTTTCTTTGAGATTTACATATCTGGCGATATCCAAAGCATTTGGCCAGGGATATTTTTCAATATCAGCAATTGTTTGTGCTGAAGCCAGTGGACTCTTATACAGATCATAATAATGACCATTACTTACAGGCATTCTCCAACCCATTCCCCACTCATCTATAATTCTGTCATATCCATTTTCAACTCCTGGTTCCTCTGATAGTCCCTTTATGGCTGAGGAAGTTGGACTAACACCTTTGACATCAATTCTCAGAGTTTCAATGAGATCTTCCTCAATATTTCCAATCTGTGTTATTTTGTCTTTTACGGTAACCTTTTCTGACAATCCTAAATATCTTCGTAAAGAATATAAAGCATGGACATTAATTCCTGTAACAGCTGCACTCCCGAGATCAAAGGGTACCCTGTCTGATTCTTTGTGCTCAAGTGCTGCTTTTACTCTATCGTAACTCGTCAGGTTGTTCATGAATTGATCTATAATTTTAAAACATAGGTACAATATATTTATTTATATATTTGGCTAATTTATCTTCTGGTAAAAAACTTAAAGGCCGTTTCATCGTAGTAAAAGAATAATAGACTGTCAATAAAGCTCTTGAATATGCACAAATATAGGTATTTATATTTTAATTTGTAGTAAAGAAAAGCTGTATTCCTGTATGAGTAGTATAAAATAATGTACTGATTATATGCTCTTTAGACTTAAGAAAGAGTCAGATCACCCCGACAAAAAATCAAAAAACCGCACACTTGTGCGCTTTTAATATTTAAAACAGGATTATCAGAAAAAATAAGTATTTTCAAATCATCGAATTACAATGCACATTTAAACTGAGGTGGCAGAGGAAGTAGTTAAAAACGCATTTTTAAACCAGCTTAAAAAGTGAAAATAACAGGTAAAATATTGCTGACTGCTGTACTGATAGCAACAGCAAGCCTGATACAGGCTCAGAAAATTACCAAACCAGTTAAAGGTACTTTTATAAACTTTACTTTCCAGGATGAACGGAATAAATATATGAATCCCAAGAAGATCGATGATTCATCGCCTGAGCTCTGGAGGCTTAAGATAAAGGAGCTCTCTGAAATGGGAGTTGAATATGTGATTCTGATGTTTGTTGCCAATGATGGAAAAGCTTTCTATCCGTCTCAATCCATGCCGCATGCATACAAGGCAGGAAGTGAGAGTCCTGTTGAAGCAGTTATGAATTCGGCAGATCAGTTGAAAATGAAAGTATTCATGAGCACGGGCTGGGCGAAAGATCAGGATGATAATCCGGCATTGCCGGAGATACGGGCGAAACAGATAATAATCATGCATGAGACTGCAAAGTTGTTTTCTGGTCATAAATCATTTTATGGATGGTATCTGCCCTGTGAAGATGTCGTTGGTCCGTATCTTTCTCAGAAAGCTGTTGACGCAGTTAACTCTCTTACATCAGAAGCACGGAGTCTGACGCCCAAGGCTAAGGTATTGATTTCACCTTATGGCCTGCGCCTCGCTAAATTCAATGATGGAAAATATGCTGAACAGATCGCAAAACTAAATGTCGATATAGTTGCTTATCAGGATGAAATAGGATGTGTTGTCGAGCCGATGCCTTTGAATCATATGAAAGATAATTTCAACCATTTGAGAGAGGTTCATAATAAAACAAAAATTGAATTATGGGCTAATAACGAATGTTTTACATGGGAAAAGGGTCTGAATACACGTCCTTCAGCACTTATACCCGCTCCTCTTCCGCGTTTCCTTTCTCAGTTGGTGGGAGTATCAAAAGCCGGAGCGGATGAAGTAGTCAGTTTTGCATTTTGCGGAATTCTCGACAAGCCAGCTTCACCAATTCCGATAGGTCAGCCATTTTTTGCAGAAAAAGCATACAGTGAGTATATGGAATGGAGAAAAGGAGAAGGAAGATGGCCGCTTCTGGCTGCTTCATTCTACGGAAATCTAAAGCATGATGCAATTTCAAAACCGGTAAAAATTGCGTCTTCTCCGTCCTCTTCTACTGTTTCAAATGAATTACTGACAGACGGAAGACTCGGTACAGAAGATATAAATGATTCAAATTGGGTAAAAATTGAAAAAAAGGATCTGGTAGCCACAATTGATCTTAGAGCAAATAAAAAAATAAACACAATGGCAGCCAGGTTTCTAAGCTATAAACTGAAAAACATTTTTATGCCGACCAGCGTGGAATTTTCAGTGTCAGATGACGGTAAGAAATTCAGAACGATAAAAAATGTTACAATGGATCAGTACCTGAATGACAGGTACGATTGCTGGATAGACATAGCGGATGCCGGGAAACTTAATGAAAATGCGAGATACATAAGGGTATACGCTATTAACGGAACGGGCCAGTGGATCTACTCCGACGAAATACTTGTCAATCCGGTCTATTAGGAGAATTTTTATCTTGTCCGGGAAGCAGATTGAGAGGGTTTCCTTCATAGGTTTCAAATCAAAAAGCATATTATATCAGATGTTTTTGTCGTTTCTTTTTGACAACTTTAGCACTCAGATCAACAGGAATAAGAAGAACCATATAATGGATGCCAATATTACGATAATAGGAGCCGGAGTGATCGGACTTGCGATAGCTGAAGAGGTGTCGGGGAAATATGACAATGTTTTCCTTGTTGAGAAACACCTTACTTTCGGACAGGAAACGAGCAGTCGTAACAGTGAAGTTATACATGCAGGAATATATTATACCAAAGGCAGCTTAAAAGCCAGGTTATGTATTGAAGGGAAACAGATGCTATATGATTACTGCAGAAAGCATGAAGTTCCTTTCAATAATTGCGGTAAGCTTATTGTCGCTACATCAGAGGAAGAGAAAAAGGTTATTGAAGGAATACGGAAGACCGCCATAAATAATGGAGTGCATGATCTCAAAATTCTCGGGAAAGATCAGATAGCAGAACTTGAACCCAATATTTTTGCAGTGGAAGCCATTTATTCTCCTTCTACAGGGATTGTTGATTCACATTCACTTATGAAACAGTATGAAACCAATGCCATTAACAATGGCTGCCAGATTGCATATAGTAGTGAAGTTACCGGCATCAGAAGGATAAATGATGGTTATGAAATTAATCTTCTCGATGCTGACAGGAAAAATTATAGCTTCACAACAAAAGTACTAATCAATTCAGCGGGCCTTACTGCTGATAAGATCTCCGGAATGATTGGAATAGAGGATGATAGTCTACGCATTATGTTTTGTAAAGGAGAATACTTCAGGATAAATCCTCCAAAGAACAGGATGATAAGCAGGCTGGTTTATCCGGTTCCTCATCATAATATGGAAGGAATCGGTATTCATGTGACCATTGACATGGGAGGAGGAGTGAAACTAGGACCCGATGTCAGATATCTTGAGTCGAATGAATATGATTACAGGCTGACCGCCTCAAAACAGGAAGCATTCTTCAAATCTGCAAAGAAGTTCCTTCCATTTCTTGAGTTCGATGATATTGCACCAGAGATGGCGGGAATTCGTCCAAAGATCCAGAAACCTGGAGAACCATTAAGGGACTATTACATCAAGGAAGAAACTGACAGAGGGTATCCCGGGTTCATTAATCTTATAGGGATGGAATCACCCGGACTGACATCATCCATCGCGATTGCAAAATATGTTGAAGGATTGATCCCGCGGACAATAAATTTTTCGTAAATTTATTCCTTAAATTCTGAATTTCAGAGTAAAGGAGGTATGAGATGAAGCCAGCCGTGAAGTTCGGGACATCTCTTTTAATGCTTCTCCTGAGTTATAACTTTCTGAATCTGTATTCACAGGAACAGGTAAAAAGTCAGGGTTATACTCCTCATGTCGGACAGCCAGGGAAAGATGTCATCTGGGTACCTACACCTTTCGAACTTGTCGATAAAATGCTTGATATTGCCGGTGTCAATAGCAAAGATTATGTAATTGACCTTGGATCAGGTGACGGACGGACAGTAATTGCCGCTGCCAGATTGGGTGCATATGCAATTGGAATTGAATTCAATGCTGATATGGTTGAATTATCAAGAAAGAAAGCTGCGGAAGCCGGGGTAAGTGCAAAGACAAGTTTTATTAAGGCTGATCTCTTTGAGTATGACCTCTCAAGAGCAACAGTAATTACCATGTTCCTTCTCCCGGAGATCAACTTAAAATTACGGCCCCGGTTATTAAATCTTAAGCCAGGCACACGAATTGTATCAAATACATTTACAATGGGAGAATGGGTACCGGATTGTGAAGCAGCCACTGATGGCAGCTGGGGAAGCTGGAATACTGTATTGATGTGGGTGGTACCCGCAAAAGTCGAAGGAGAATGGATAATAGGTTCGTCACGACTCACATTACACCAGGAATTTCAGATGATTTACGGGTCAGTTGTAAACGATGAAGGGTTATGGGCTATATCTGACGGAAAGATGAATGGCGAGAATATATCATTCAACATTAATGATACAACTTATACAGGTAAAGTTTCAGGGGAATCAAAAATTTCAGGGACGATTGTAGCAGGTGCGGTTAAAAAAGAATGGTCCGCAACCAGAAATGAGCGATAGTTCAATAGATGTTCAGTAAAGGAAGTCTTATTGCTTTGTTCTGAGAAGTTTTTCCAAATCAGCCATCTCATCCCTGTACCTTGCAGCCTCAATAAAATCAAGTTCAGCAGCAGCTTTTTCCATACTTTTTCTGGACTTTTCAATAGCTTTCTCCAGAGCTTCCCTGTTCATATACTTAACAACAGGATCTGCGGCTATATCTGGTCTTTCCGATTCAACGTAAGCTTTAACGACCGTTCCCTTCCTTCCAAGTCCGCTCAGGATCGACCCCGACTTTCTGATTATCTGGGCCGGGGTAATTCCCATTTCCTCATTATATTTTAATTGTTTAGCCCTTCTTCTGTTAGTCTCATCGATAGTCTGCTTCATGCTTCTGGTAATAGTATCTGCATACATTATTACCTTTCCGTTAAGGTTTCTTGCTGCCCTTCCTGCAGTCTGAGTAAGAGATCTTGCTGATCTGAGAAAGCCCTCTTTGTCTGCATCCAGAATAGCAACCAGTGATACTTCCGGCAGATCCAGTCCCTCACGAAGAAGGTTAACACCAACCAGAACGTCAATTGACCCGTTTCTCAGATCTTCCATTATATCAATTCTTGCAAGAGTATCTATATCAGAGTGAATATAACTGCACTTAATATCATATTTAATAAGGTATGAAGACAGTTCTTCAGCCATACGTTTTGTAATTGTGGTAACAAGAGTTCTTTCGCCCGATTTGGTCCTTGTTCGGATCTCACCCATCAGATTATCAATCTGGTTCAGGCTTGGTCGTACTTCTATAGGAGGATCAAGAAGTCCTGTTGGCCTGATCACCTGATCTATAAATACACCTTCGCTTTTTTCCAGTTCATAATCAGCGGGAGTTGCGCTCACGAATATTGTCTGGCCTGTAAGTGATTCAAATTCCTCAATTCTCATGGGGCGGTTATCGAGGGCAGCAGGAAGGCGGAATCCATATTCAACCAGGGTCTGTTTGCGTGAATGGTCTCCGCCGAACATAGCTCTGATCTGCGGTACACTCACGTGGCTTTCATCTATTACCGTTATGAAGTTTGGCGGAAAATAATCGAGTAAACAGAATGGTCTGGTGCCTGATTTCCTCCCATCGAAATAACGTGAGTAATTCTCAATTCCGCTGCAGTAGCCAAGCTCCTTTATCATTTCGAGGTCATAAAGAACGCGTTGTTCGAGTCTCTTTGCCTCTTCCCTTTTGCCTATCTCATTGAAATATGTCACCTGCCTGACCATATCGTCCTGGATATCATTGATTGCCAGGTTAATCCTCTCTCTTGTTGTAACAAAAATATTTGCAGGATATACTATATATTCAGAAAGGTCCTCGAGTTTATGTCCGTCCAGGGGGTCAAAAGAATTGATTTCTTCAATCTGGTCGCCAAAGAATACAATTCTCACTGCAATATCCGCATATGCAGGGAAAACATCTACTGTATCACCCCTCACGCGGAATATGCCATGTTTAAATTCCAGTTCATTACGTGAATACAAGCTGTCGACAAGTTTTCGCAGAAGAACATTTCTGCCGATCATCTGACCTCTTTTTAAATGAACGGTATTGGAATGAAAATCATCTGGATTTCCGATGCCATAAATACATGATACTGAAGAAACGACTATTACGTCACTTCTGCCGGAAAGAAGAGAGGATGTGGCACTGAGGCGCAGTTTTTCAATCTCCTCGTTTATTGAAAGGTCTTTTTCGATATAGGTGTCAGATACTGGCAGATAGGCTTCAGGCTGGTAGTAATCATAGTATGATACAAAGTATTCAACCCTGTTCTCCGGAAAAAACTGTTTGAATTCACCATAGAGCTGGGCCGCGAGGGTTTTATTGTGGCTCAATACAAGCACAGGCCGGTTTGCTCTCTCAATTACATTGGCAATCGTAAAAGTTTTGCCTGATCCTGTGACTCCCAGAAGAGTCTGGAATGGTAATCCTTTCACCAGTCCGTCAGTAAGCTGGTTTATAGCTTCCGGCTGGTCGCCTGTTGGTTGAAAGTCGGATATGAGTTTGAAGCCCATAAGAATGCAAAATTACTTAAAAAATTTAAAGCCAGGACAGATATAATTAAGCGAGGTTACAAACTTCGCTTAGTTGTTGGTTGCGAACTTCGCTCAGCATATGTTGATGAAAAAGTATGTTATAAAAAGCCATAAAAAAAAAAGGCGTTTTCCCGGACGCCTTTCTTTCTTAATTATAGAATAAGTCTAACCTAAATAACCTTTAAGTAATCTGCTTCTGGAAGTATGCCTCAGCCTTCTGATTGCTTTTTCCTTGATCTGACGAACTCTTTCACGTGTAAGACCAAATTTCTCACCTATCTCCTCGAGTGTCATTTCCTGGCAGCCTATTCCAAAGAAGAACCTGATAATGTCTCTTTCTCGTTCTGTCAGAGTGGCAAGAGCACGATAGATCTCTCTTGACAGTGACTCATCCATCAGAAGTTTATCTGCTACCGGTGAATCAGAATTGGTAAGCACATCAAGCAAGCTGTTATCTTCACCTTCAATGAATGGTGCATCTACAGAAACATGTCTTCCTGATACTTTCAGTGTATCTGTTACCTTTTCCTTCGGCAATTCAAGAACATCCGCAAGCTCCTCAGGTGAAGGCGTACGTTCGTTCTCCTGCTCAAACTTAGAGAATGCCTTGTTGATCTTGTTAAGTGAACCCACCTGGTTCAGTGGCAACCTGACAATCCTCGACTGTTCGGCAAGAGCCTGCAGAATCGATTGCCTGATCCACCATACTGCATAAGAAATGAATTTGAAACCGCGGGTTTCATCAAATTTCTCAGCAGCCTTAATCAGGCCCAAATTTCCTTCGTTGATAAGATCGGGGAGACTAAGTCCCTGGTTTTGATATTGTTTTGCAACAGAAACAACAAAACGTAGATTTGCTTTGGTGAGTTTCTCAAGAGCAGCTCTGTCGCCTTTCTTTATCCGTTGAGCCAATTCAACTTCTTCTTCTACCGATATCAACTCTTCCTTACCAATCTCCTGCAAATATTTGTCGAGTGATGCACTCTCCCTGTTTGTTATGGATTTGGTAATCTTTAGCTGTCTCATTATACCTCCCAAAAAATTTCCGCAAAGATATTGCTTTTATACTTAATAACAAAATTAATTCACTATTGTTGTGAAAAGGGGATTTATTTTTATAAATCCCCTGATTAACAACATATTATGTATTATGTGCCACTAATTGCCAAACTGGTAATTCAGGATCGTTCCATCCGGAAGGATTCCTTCTATAGATTTCAGTTTTGTTCCATTATCGGAGTACTGACGTACATCATCAGGAGTTTTTACTTTCTTGCCGTTAATGCTGAGAATTATATAACCCTGAGTCATTCCGATATCTTTGAATTTTCCTTTATTTATCTCGGTTACTTTTACTCCATAATTGATATTCAGCGAATTCATCTCATTTTCGCCAAGTGCTTCGAGTTTCGATCCAAAAACAACATCCTGGGCATTACCCATGTCTGAGGTAACAACTTTTGTATTTCCGGCAACATTCTTCATTGTTATCGGAAGAGTTGACTCTTTACCATTTCTTATAAATGTTACAGTTGCTTTATCACCCGGGCGATGCTTTCCTACGCGCTCCTGAAGTTCAGAAACAGTATTTACAGGCTGCCCGTCAAATTTTACAATTACGTCATTCTCTTTCATTCCGGCTTCACTGGCAGATCCGCCAGGGATTATCCTGGTTATCAATGCGCCCTTGACTTCAGCAAGCTTTTGTTTTGCAGCAATATCAGCATCGATATCTGAAATATTCACTCCTATTATTGCCCTCTGAACCTCGCCAAACTCTTTGAGATCATCAACAACCTTTTTCACGATTGTTACAGGGATTGCAAATGAGTTGCCAGAATATGCACCATTAGGGGAAAGAATTGCTGATGTAATACCTACGAGCAGACCCTTGGTATTAACCAGGGCTCCGCCACTGTTACCCATATTGAGGGCAGCATCAGTCTGAATAAATGATTCGATCTTATAGTTTCCTTCATTCAGGCCAAGAGTTCTGCCTTTGGCACTTACAATGCCTGCTGTAACAGTAGATGTGAGATTGAACGGATTGCCCACTGCAAGAACCCATTCACCAAGTTTCAGTTGTTCAGAATCACCATATTTAATATAAGGAAGATTATCAGCTTTTATCTTCAGCAGAGCGATATCACTTCCAGGATCCCGTCCGATAACTTTGGCAGTAAAAGTCCTTTTATCATTAAGTGTAACATCAACGTTTTCCGCACCTTCTACAACATGATTATTGGTGATGATATATCCGTCGCCGGATATTATTACACCAGAGCCGTAACCATTTGCTTCCCTTGGTTTGGAATTCCTGTCACCATAAAACCAGTCCATAATAGAATTATCCGACTGCGACGAAACCATAGTTTTTGTATGTACATGAACTACAGCATGAACTGTCATTTCAGCTGCGTAAGTAAAATCAATCTGTCCCTCCTGGGTCTGTAATGAGGTCAGATATGCCTTTGCATTCTGCAGGTCGACTGAAGAACTGTCCCTTGAAATAACTGTTGTTGGCTTAACCACTATCCTGGAATATGCAAATAAAGCAATTGATGCCCCTAACAGAGCCATTAATAACCCACCGAGTAAATACTTTCCTTTCATAACAATTTGTTTTTAATTATACTTTCCTTTTGCCGAAGGTCACATCCTGTTACGGACCTTCACAAAAGTTTAATATCTTTATAACCTAATTCACTGAATTTTGTTTTACAAAGATCATGCATTTTTGGGATGATCTTCAATAATTTACAAAGAATTAACTTCAATTTAACACTGATGATAATAGTATTTAACAAATATCAGGGAACAGGAAATGACTTCATAATCATTGACAACCGGAAAGAAGTCATAAATCCTTCAAACTCCGCCCTAATTGAAAGACTATGCAACCGCAGGTTCGGTGTAGGTGCTGATGGCCTGATACTCATATGCGAAAGCAATCAGTATGACTTTGAAATGAAATACTTTAACTCTGATGGCTTCGAAAGCTCCATGTGCGGAAATGGAGGCAGATGCTCATCAGCATTCGCCATTAAAGAAAAAATAGCTGGTGATAAACTTATCTTCAAAGCAATAGACGGGGTGCATAATGCAGAATATGAGCATGGTATTATCAGACTGCAAATGAATAATGTTGATGAGACGAGTAAAGTGAAAGGCAACTATTTTATTAATACGGGTTCACCTCATTGCGTTATTTTCAGAAAAGACATTGACAGTATCGATGTTAATGCTGAAGGCAAATCTGTCAGATGGTCAGACGATTATGCACCTGGAGGCACCAATGTTAACTTTGTTGAGACTACCGGTGATAGTATTTATGTCCGTACATTTGAAAGAGGTGTTGAAGAGGAAACTCTTTCATGCGGAACAGGAGTCACTGCATCTGCCATAGCTTCAGTTTTGTCAGGACAAATTGACACTAATCCTGTCAAAGTCAGAACCAGGGGGGGAAACCTGACTGTGTCACTTAAACCAGAAGGTCAGACTGTAAAAGAGATATGGCTCTCCGGACCTGCAACATTTGTGTTTGAAGGGATGATTGAAGTATGAGCCTAGAGCCATTTATATATGCAGAAAGAAAAATTATACGGAAAGACAATCAATGAACTGATTGCTGTTACAAAACGCTTAGGAATGCCTGGTTTTGCTGCCAGGCAAATTGCGGACTGGCTTTATAAAAAAGAGATCAGCTCAATTGAAGAAATGACCAATCTCTCAAAGAAAATGAGGGACCTTCTCTCGGCAGAGTACGAAATCGGACTATCTGCTCCTGTGAAAGAGGCAGAGAGCTCCGATGGTACAAAAAAATACCTATACCAGGTTCTTACTGACAAATTCATCGAAACGGCTTATATCCCTGACGAGGATCGTGCAACCATCTGTGTATCTTCACAGGCAGGATGCAAAATGGGATGTATCTTCTGTATGACCGGGAAACAAGGTTTCCAGGGCAGCCTGTCTTCAAATGAAATCTTAAACCAATTTAGAAGCCTGCCCGAATTTCGGAGTCTGACAAACATGGTTTATATGGGAATGGGAGAACCTCTGGATAATGTAACTGAAGTCCTGAAAAGTCTTGAGATTCTTACCAGTGAATGGGGCTACGCCTGGAGTCCCACAAGGATAACAGTCAGTACAGTGGGACTTATAAACGGAATAAAGGAATTTCTTGAAAAAAGCCGTTGCCATCTCGCAGTAAGTCTGCATTCTCCATTCGATGAAGAACGGAGGAAACTGATGCCGGTCCAGCGCACCAACACGGTTAAGGAAGTTCTTGATATAATCCGTAATTTTGATTTTAACAGTCAGAGAAGAGTTTCCTTCGAGTATATCCTGTTCAAGGGATTAAATGACACACCTCTCCATATAAAAGAGCTTGCAAAAATATTGAACGGTATTAAATGCCGGATCAATCTTATCCGTTTTCATCCAATTCCAGGGTCTGAATTTCAAAGTCCCAATCTTGGAGCAACGATAAATTTCAAAGAAGCCTTAAATGCCAAAGGTATTCTCACAACCATCAGAGCCAGCAGAGGTGTTGACATTCAGGCCGCTTGCGGATTATTATCTACACTCGAGTTAAATAAATCAGTTCAGAGATGAGAAGAGCCCTTCTTATAATTACATTATCATGCCTGGCTCTTTATGCCTTTTCACAAGATAAAACATCTGAATCATTCACAAGCGATTCGTCACTTGTCAATGCCTCAGTTTCATTATGTGTGGCAGAAGCAGAGAAAGGGAAAGTCCTCATTGATTATAACTCCGGAGTGAGCCTCACTCCCGCTTCAGTGATGAAACTCATTACTTCAGCAGCAGCAATCGAATTGCTTGGCCCTGATTATACTTTCAAGACTAAGATCGGATATACCGGAAAAATAAGCAAAAGATGGGGCCGCCTAAGGGGGAACCTCATAATAACAGGAGGAGGTGATCCTGCACTGGGATCAAAATACTT
>Ga0315272_10000068_pt1 | contig 41247 bp, 53 predicted proteins | sample C3_middle_MG_FD_203918 | JGI IMG/M metagenome (GOLD analysis project Ga0315272, IMG submission 203918) | Sediment microbial communities from Yellowstone Lake, YNP, Wyoming, USA - C3_middle | ecosystem: Environmental > Aquatic > Freshwater > Lake > Sediment | place: USA: Wyoming | collected...
CCGCCAATACCTGAAAGCACACCAGATCCCTTCTTTGGCGCAGCTCCACATTTTGGGCATTTATCTGCCTCAGTGCTGACCTCGCCGCCGCATTCATGACATTTGATTAGCGCCATTTTTCCTCCAAATTAAAGCACCATCTACGCGCTGGATGTGTTCCGGGAAAGGCTGGATGCTCGACCTTAATCCAGTAGAGTGGGAGTAAGCAGGTCTTCCCGATGCAAGCCGTGTCCAATGAACCCGGCAAAGCGCTCACGCTCCCCTGTTGCGCCCAAGTCATACACATCGTGCGCATAGCGGCTCATCATCCTGATGGCAGGTTTTGCCACGCCGTAGTCACTGGCGGCCAACACGGCTACCGTATGTCCTTGCGCCTTGGCCTCGTCCAAGGTGATACCTTTGACGGCAGCTTCCCCGCGTGTGGTGGCACTGAGTTTGTCCATGCCGCGCAGGTCCATTACTTCAATTAAATGAAGCTGTCCGTTCATCAGTGCAAGATCGGCATACAGATCGGCAGACGGATCAATGGGATAGTTGGCGATCACGCGGTGTTTGCCCAGGTCTTCAATCTTGGTGCTGAACGCCTTGGAATGTTTGAGCCATTGGCGCAGTTCAAGCCCCAGACGGGTGGGCTTCTTGCTTGGATTGCGCGTTGCGCGGACGTTGACAGACTGACGGTTGACTTGCCATTCCATCAGACCCGCCAGCGTGGCTTGAGGGTCTTCCTCATTGAGTTCGGTGCTACCCGGCTCGCTGTCGGCAATAAAGGGATGCACCAACAGGGGTAACAGGGATATTTGCTGTTGCACTGTCAGCTTGGACGCATAGCCTGCAAGGGCAGTTTGCACCTTGTCAGCCCACTGACCCAAGTGCACGGCACCGAAGTCTGGGTGCAGGGCCTTGAGGCGGGAGGCGTCTTGCGTCAGCGCGACCACGGCTACATTGGGAGTAAACAGCACAATCCCAGCGTTCAGGCTTTCGCCGCGCGCCGTATTTTGCGCACGCAAAACAACAAAGGGGGCAAAGGTATCGGTGTTCATGGCTGGCAGTATTGCACGCATTTTGACACATGGGCGTGAAAGTGGTCATTTCCCCACCAGGTCAAAAGTCTGCTTTTTTGATCATCCGCAAGCCACACTTCTGGCATGGCATCAAGCCACACCCCAAGAGTGGAGGGCGATATTTGCGATAGGGTACCCAACGCCATCAGGGCTTGAGGAGCGCGCCACAGGCCCAGGGCTCGCACTATTTTCAGGTGGTTGGTGGTGGCGCTGTGGGCGGCGGTCAGATCCGCCGGTGGCCAGCCCGCAACCCACCAGGCGTGCGAATAGTCAATGGGCATGATGGTGCGTTGGTTCAGGCTGTTACATCTAAACAGAAAGTTACCAAAGTGCCGGTCAGCATTGGCAATAAAGAGGTCTAGCGCATAGGCAATGCTGAGGCGGTCAGCGCAGTCAGCCAAGTATTGGTCGGGCGGAGTGCCGGCCTTCACGTCGTCCTGCATATTGGAAAGGCCCACCTCGATGCGGCTGCCAAAGGCACGGGACCCATCAGGCATGACAAGTACAGCACACGCGGGGCACCCAAGTCCTACCGATTGGGCTAGTTGGTAGCAGAACCACTCGCTGGCAGGCAGCATGGCGTGTTCGGTTTGGGCCTTAACTGCGTAGTCAAAGCCGTCCTCGGCAATCGCGTTGGTTTGCAGCGTCTTACCCCGGCCAATGGGTGGCACCAGCTTGGAGACACGCAGTTCAAATAGGCTCATAACTTAGCCACAGATACTTTGCTAGTCGGCGGAAGCCCTGCATGGTGGTTGGTTTCAAACTGTGCACTGGGCGTCAACTCTGCCTCGATGGCTTTAGCGTAAAGAGGGTTGTCTGGGCTACGCACGAGCAGAGCAAAAAGATTTACCAAGTTGTCGCGTTTGTCGGGACCGGCAAGTTTTATCAATGCTCCCAGCCGAGCCAGCGTGTCTGCCAAGGTGGTTGACTGGTTAGTCGATGGCGTTGCAGTCATTCCCAGGGTGATCGAAGGAACGAGCGTGTTAATGGTGGAACTGGTGGTATCGGCTCTGGATAAGTGCGCCTCATCAATGATGGTCATGTCAAACCAGCTAAGAGGGCGTTTATTAGCGTAAGCCCGAGCTATAGCTCGAGCTGCATCAGGCCCCATATTTTTCTTGATTCCCTTATAGAGTTGGTAGATGTATTCCTCATCTAAACCGGAGCATGAGGCAACCGCCCTATAGCCCAACCGAAGTTTCCCGCCGGCACTTTTTGCCTCTGCGTCCACTAGAGCGCGCAAATTTTCAATTCTGTTTTCTTCGGCTGCCATAACGCCATTCAAGCAGACTGCTTGAAAATATATCTAGCCAATGGCTTGACAACAGCTAGCGTATGGCTAGAATTATCAACATGGCACTCCCAATTTATAGCCCTGATCGACGGCGTGAAGTCGCTCAAAAGCTCGAAATAGACGAGCAATACCTCTATCAGGTCGCAAAAGGGTTGCGGGTAGCAAGCCCAGCCCTTGCGCGCAAATGGCATGAAATTGATCCTGATGCCGACTTGAAAGAGCTTCGCCCCGACGATTGGAACCTGATCTGGCCCGAGTTGATCGGCACCGAAGGATCGCCAGACCTCGCGCATTTGGCACCAGCCAGCGCCACAGCCGGGCAGGGGGTTTGAGATGCGCGTTGACCTATTGCCGAACCATGAAGCTAGATTTTTAGAGTCAGTCTTTGGGCCGCTTGACCCTGCAACCCCAATCCCTACGGATTTGCTCGAACCCAAGTCATTAGAGCTTTGTCTATCAGGCAGTGCTCGTCCAGCGGGACAACCCATGTCCGCTGCTCCGGTCGCCATAGGTGATGAAACCCTTTGTACACGTCTGAAACAGGGCGATCCGACATGAACGCAATTGCTGTCATTCCGGCGCCGCCTTCCCCATATTTCATGCGTTCGCCTGCCACAGATTTGATTGCATCCCGAACTTCCGGTGCATATCCGCGCAAATCCTCCTGCTTGCAAAACATCAACGCCAAAAACGGTTTCATGGGCGTCCCTTTCCTGAATGGTTGTGTTGGAGCTTCCATTGTCCAGGCAAATCGGACGCCCGCTCAGCATCCAGGCGGGCAGAGCGTCGGCGACGTGAATCCAGGTGATTTTGTTCATGCAGCGAGTCTGCTTTTTTTTGAATTAAAGAGGTAGTCAAGTGACGTCAAAAGATTTGCATTGGCATGACGGACAGGGCGAACTGATCCTTTTACGTCGTGCCGAACCCAACGAAGTACCAATGGAAATGATCCGTCGGCAAAAGACGGCAGCGTCAGCTTTTGCGCTGGCTTGCCAGTCTTCTGGTCTCGAAGACAAAGAAATTTACGGTGGTCTCGGCATTGATGCTGGCTATTTCTCGCGCATCAAAAAGGGTGAGGCCACCCTGCAAGCTGATCTTGTTCCTGTTTTCTGTGAACTGGTTGGAAACCGAATCTACCCCGAGTGGATGGCCTACAAACTGGGCTGCACGCTGGTGCAGATCAAGAGCGAGGCTGAGCGCCGTCTAGAACTGTCAGAGCAAGCCCTTGCGGCGGAGCGCGTCAAGGTCCGGGTACTGACCGACGCCATTAATGGGCGGGCAGTCGCATGAGCCTATACGACGACCTACTGGCCTATGCCGTGAGCGTAGGAGACTTTTGGCCATGCGGGACACCCCGCAGCACCGATACCGATTTTGCATTGCAACAACAAGCGCCAGCAGTGGTAGTCGAACCAACGGCACCGCTGACAAAAAAAGAGCGCGACAAAATTTACCAACGGGAGTACGCCAAAGCGCACTACATCCCGGCCGCCCGGCGAGCATCACTCAAGGCGGCGGCGACCCGGGTGAACCCAACAAGCGACATTGCAACGACAAAGCAACATCGCGCGGCGCTCGATAAAAACAATGCGATCCGTGGTGGTGGCAAATGGACGCGCGCATGACTGACTACGCCACCTTCTTGCGCCAAAAGATTCGCATGGCGAGCTTCAAGGGTTTTGATGTTCCACTGGAGCAGATCAACACCGGGTTGAAGCCCCATACCCGCGACATCGTGCGCTGGGCCGTGCAGGGTGGCAACCGCGCCATATTTGCCAGTTTCGGGCTCCATAAAACTGCCACCCAGTTGGAGATCATGCGCCAGATCGGAATCCACCGGCCGGGCCTGCGTCTGTTGGTGATGCCGTTGGGCATCCGGCAGGAATTCAAACGCGAGGTCGAGCTGCGTTTTCAGGGCGACTGCGCCGTGGACCTGCGCTTCATTCGCGCCGCCGCCGAGATTGACGATCCCGACACGATCTACATGACCAACTATGAATCGGTGCGCGAAGGCAAGATTGATGTCAGCAAGTTCCGTGCGACCAGCCTGGACGAGGCGAGCGTATTGCGCAGCTACGGCAGCAAGACTTATCAGGAGTTCCTGCCAGCCTTCGCGCCGGTCGAATTCAAGTTTGTCGCCACCGCCACACCAAGCCCGAACCGGTTCAAGGAACTGATCCACTACGCCGGCTACCTGGGCGTCATGGATACCGGGCAGGCCTTGACACGCTTTTTTCAGCGAGACAGCGAGAAGGCTGGAAACCTGACGCTGTACCCACACAAAGAAGAAGAATTTTGGTTGTGGGTGGCAAGCTGGGCCGTTTTCATTCAGCGCCCGAGCGACCTTGGCCACAGTGATGAAGGCTACATCCTGCCAGACCTCGATGTCCGCTACCACGAAGTCCCCAGCGACTATGCGGCGTCCGGTACCGAGAAGAACGGCCAGGGGCTGTTGATCCCTGATGTGGCCATGGGCCTGTCGGCGGCTGCCAGTGAGAAGCGCGGCAGCATGGACGCGCGCATTGCCGTGGTGGCTGACCTGATCGAGCAGGATCCGGCTGACCACTTCATTGTCTGGCATGACCTTGAAGACGAGCGCCATGCCATTCAAGCCGCCATCCCCGAGGCGGTCAGCGTTTGGGGTAGCCAAGATCTGGAAGAACGCGAGAACCGGATCGTTCGGTTCAGCGATGGCCATGATCGCATCGTGTCCACCAAACCGGTTATCGCCGGCAGCGGCTGCAACCTGCAGCGCCATTGCCACCGCGAGATTTTCGCGGGCATCGGTTTCAAGTTCAACGACTTTATCCAGTCCATCCACCGCGTCCACCGCTTTGGCCAGACCAAGCCGGTTCGCATCGACATCGTTCACACCGAGTCCGAGCGTGAGGTACTGCGCACGCTGCTGGCTAAGTGGGATCAACACAACGAAATGGGGAAGAAGATGACCGACATCATTCGCAAATTCGGTTTGAACCAACTGGCCATGCAAGAGGTGCTGGCGCGCTCCATCGGCGTCAAGCGAATTGCTGTTGAGGGCGACCTTTTCAGTGTCGCAAATAACGACTGTGTGGAAGAAGCCCGTCTGCAGCCGGAGAACTCGGTCGACCAGATCATCACCAGCATCCCGTTCGCCAACCATTACGAATACACGCCGAGTTATAACGACTTCGGCCACACCCAGGACAACGCGCACTTTTGGGCGCAGATGGACTACCTGACGCCCGAGCTGCTGCGCATTCTCAAGCCTGGCCGCATCTACTGCTGCCACGTCAAGGACCGGATCAACTTTGGCAATGTCACCGGCGCCGGCGTGCCAACGGTCAGTCCATTCCACGCCGAGGCGCTGTTCCACGGACTGAAGCATGGATTTGACTACTTGGGGATGATCACCGTGGTCACCGACGTCGTGCACGAGAACAATCAGACCTACCGGCTGGGCTACACCGAAATGTGCAAGGACGGCACCAAGATGGGCGTGGGCTCACCTGAGTACGTGCTGCTGTTTCACAAGCCCCAGACCGACCGCGGGCGCGGCTACGCCGATCAACCGGTCGTGAAGTCAAAGGCTGAATCCAGCCTGGCGCGCTGGCAGGTCGATGCACACGCATTCTGGCGCTCCAGCGGCAACCGCCTGCTGTCTGCCGAAGAAATGGCCAGCTACGGGCCCGGCAAGCTGGCCAAGATGTTTACGGACTACAGTTTGCAAAACGTCTATGACTACGAGTTCCACGTCAAGATCGGCGAGGAACTACTGGAGCGTCAGGCGCTGCCGTCCACCTTCATGAGCTTGGCACCTGGCAGCCATTGCCCCGACGTGTGGCACGACATCAATCGCATGCGCACACTCAACGGCGACCAGACCAATCGCGCCGTCGAGAAGCACGTCTGCCCGCTCCAGTTCGACATCGTTGACCGCCTGATCGAGCGCTACAGCACGAAGGGCGAGCGCATTTATGACCCGTTTTGCGGTCTCGGAACCGTGCCCTATCGAGCCATCCTCAAGGGGCGCACCGGTGGCGGCTCAGAACTCAGCGCAGCCTATTTCATGGACCAGGTGCACTACCTCAAGTCGGCAGAGCGTGAAGTCAGCATGCCCAGCCTTTTTGCGATGGAAGAGGCCGAAGAACTGGAGACAGCATGAAGACCGCAGTCACCACAAGCTCAATCAGAAGCTATGACGCGCTCAAGTCGTCAGGATTCCACGGCCAACACGCAGCCATCGTCTCGCGCATGAAGCGCGGCCAGATTTACTCACGGCGCCAACTGGCCAACTTGACGGGCTTGGAAACATCGGCCGTGGCCGGTCGAGTGAATGAGCTTGTTGACGATGGCCAGATCATCGTCTGCGGCCACATCAAGTGCCCACTGACCGGTCGGCAAGTCGAAGCCGTGAAGTTGGCCGATGAACAGATGGAGATGATGGCGTGAACTATTTCGAAGATCACATCGGCGACTACGCCGCTGCAACAGCCCATCTTACATGGGACGAAGACATGGCTTACACGCGGCTAATTCGGGCCTACTATCACACTGAAAAGCCAATCCCCAAGGATAAGGCGCACCGGTTGGCCAGGGCTGTGACACCTGCCCAACGCCGAGCGGTTGATAGCGTCCTGGTCGAGTTCTTCACGCTTCAGGACAACTGCTATTGCCAAAAGCGCTGCGATGAAGAAATTGCGAGATTCCAGGACAAGCAAGATAAAGCAAAACGCAGTGCGGATGCAAGATGGAACGCACATCGTTCGCAGTCTGATCGCAATGCGAACGCATCAACAAACGCAATGCGAACGCATAGCGAAGGCAATGCTCCCAGTCTCCAGACACCAGACACCATACCCAATAAAAAGAATACAAGCGCATCCGCGCCACCGCCTTCCGGCGTGTCCGATTCGGTTTGGGCTGATTTCCTGAAAATCAGAAAAGCCAAACGGGCGCCAATGACCGACACGGCATTGGAGGGAATCCGTCGAGAGGCGGCTAAGGCTGGCATGACTCTGGCAGACGCTCTGGCGATGTGCTGCACACGCGGCTGGCAGGGGTTTGAGGCCAAGTGGCTTGAGGACAAAAAAACCGCCTTTACGCCGCCCAGCCCCGCCGTCACCGTACCCAGAAAACCCGGAATTGATCCCGCGCTTGCGAAGTGCTACGCCGACGCGAAGATTTGCAAACCTATGCCGATTGAAATGCAAAAGCCAAGGCGTGAACCGTCAGGAGCGAGAGCATGACCCGCACCTACATCGCTAAACGCCTTTTGGAACACGGACCACTGACCGCGCGAGAGTTCCACGCTATCACCGGATGGACAGCGAGACAAGCACACAAAACCATCGAATGGATGCTGCGAAACGGGCAAATAAAGTTTTGGTACGAGAGCGAGAAATCGCCGCGCAGGTACCGGCTGTGCTAACCCGAGAAATCGTCATAGCCCACATCAAAATGATGAATAAATCAGAGCCGTCCTACGCTGAAAAAGCCATTAAGTGGTATTGCGCCACGCTGCCGTGGCTTGAGTTGCCGACTTACGCAGACCTGAAAGGCCAGCAATGATCGAGTTGACATTACCGTGGCCGCCAAAATCGCTGAGCCCGAACGCACGGACACACTGGCGTAAAAAGGCACCGATAACCAAGGCCTACAAAACCGAATGCTGGGCACTTGCGAAAGCCTCCGGCATGGTCGCACCCGAAAGCGCAGATCGACTGCACCTGTGGCTTGATTTCTATCCGCCCGACAAACGGCACCGAGATGACGACAACATGATTGCCAGTTTCAAGGCCGGCCGCGACGGCCTGGCGCTGGCATTGGGCGTCAACGACAAGCGATTTATCACTCACCCGATGGTGATGGATCAGATCGGCGGGATGGTCAAGGTACGGGTGACGACTGGGGTTGTCGCATGATCTGGAACGAACGCACCATCGCCCGCGCCATCGCGCTGCAAACACTGGCCCGCAAGTGTGTGGTGCTGGTCGATAACTGTAATTGGACTGGCCATGAGTGCGACGTGCTCGCTGTGACCACTGACCTGCGCATCATTGATGTCGAGGTCAAGATCAGCCGCTCCGACCTAAAGGCCGACGCCAAAAAAGACAAATGGTGGCACAGGCCCGGTTGGAGTTGGGGCAGCCGCGCTGCTGCTGGAGCTGAGGCCAACACGCACCCACGCCGGGTTTGGAAGCATTACTACGCGCTGCCAGTCGAGATTTGGAAGCCAGAGATGCTGGACTTCCTGCCGAGTAAAGCCAGTGGCGTGCTGCTGCTGTCCGTACAGAAGGGCGGCGCTGCTATTGTGGTGGAATGCCGCCGCCGTGCGACGCCCGCCAAGGATGCCTACCGCCTAAAACCAGACGAAGTAATGGACATCGCCAGATTGGCCAATCTTCGGATGTGGGAAGCCTACCGGCGCGCCGAGCGCGCGCAACAGGAAAGGCTGGCAGCATGAGTGAAATCACGCTTGTCCGACAAAACCCGACCGAGATACCCGAGGCCGACAAGGACGCCGCGCGCCGAGTTCTGTTCGGACTGGTGGACGGCTTGGGCGAGAAGGGCCGCAAATCATGGCGACGGTTTGTGAGCGGGCTCATGGCGCTGGAGCCGGGCGAGATGGTGTCGATCATCACCCACAAGGATCGCAGCGGCCCGTTTCATCGTCGGCACATGGCCATCGAGATGGCGGTTTTTGAGACGCAGGAGAAGTTCGACAACTTTGACCAATTTCGCAACTGGATCAAGGTTGGATCAGGATTCTGTGATTGGGTGGCCGGTGCCAAGGGTGGTGTTTTCCCGGTTCCAAAGTCAATCGCTTTCGACAAATTGGAAGACAACGAAATGCGCCAGGTGCACGATGACATGATCAAGTTTCTGCGCACCGAGCACGCCGGCCGGGCGCTGTGGAAGCATCTGGTGCCGGCCGCACGCACCGAAATGATTGAAGGGATTCTTGAGGGTTTCGGGGAATGATGTTCCCAAAGCGCACCTACGTGCGCAGCAAGGCGCTGACCGACGCCTGCCGCTTGATACCGTGCCAGCACTGCGGCCGTGACGAGCGAGGCCACACATGCGCCGCTCACAGCAATTGGAGCGTCCACGGCAAGGGTGGTCACATAAAAGCCGACGACAACCGCGTGGCCGCGCTGTGCGACCGCTGCCACGTCCCGATCCTTGATCAAGGTTCAAAACTGACAAAAGCCGAGCGCATGGCCATGTGGTGGAAGGCTCACGTCAAGACGGTTCGCATTCTGCTGGCGCGCGGGCTCTGGCCTGCCAATGTTCCCATTCCAGACATCCGTAAATTCGACGCGTAAAACAAGGAGACTCATGCGCATCCCATCAGACCTCCAAGAAGCTGACCGTCTCCTGGTCAAATATGGCCGCTGGGCCATGGACCGTTTCAAAAAGCAGCACTGCGCAAGCGTCGAACACAAATACAAACCGCCGAAACTGGAGGATGAGCCAAAGGAGGTGCTGATTGCTGATTTTGACGCCATGGACGTGCAGCGCACCCTCAACCTCGTGCCGCTACAGTACCGGCGCGTGTTGCAGGCCGAGTACATACCTCAGCGCCTGCCGAGTGTGGCCATCCGGCGCATGTTGCGTCTCACAAAAACAACATGGGACGGCAGTCATTTGGCTGGTTTGAGGATGTTTGCGAATAATTGGCGTTTGCACATCCAAAAGAATAGTGCATAATCGCGGCTATTCCCCGCGACACCGAGTCGTGCGCCCTGGTTGCCTTTCGGCAGGCCGGGTGCGCTCAGTAGATAGCCCGCCACACCAGCGGGCTTTTTCGTTTCTGCCGCCCCAAAGTCAGCACACACCCAAACAGGCCATGAGCCACCCGGGTGCTTGATCTTTGCGGGTGGCGATTTATTTCAAATCCGCCAAGCGACTGACACGCTGACCGCTCAGGTCAATAGCGTGAAGGCACCGGCGGCCCAGGCTGAGGCCGGGAAAGACCTCGCCAGCGGTACGGGCCGGTGGATGCTGTCAACTCCTAGACACGCCACCGGCACCGCCGCACAGCAAACAACAGGAAATAGCGTGGCACGACCTTCAAAGCTCACGGACAAGCAGTGGGAGTCCATCGGCAAGCGGTTACTGAATGGCGAGTCCGCCGCATCGCTGGCACGGTCTTTCGGAATCAGTAAAGCGGCAGTTTCTTTACGCTTTTCTAAACGCATTGAGACGGTCAAATCCGTTGCAAATCAAATAGTTGCGACGGGTAAGGCGTTGGAGTTATTGAACGTTTCTGAACAGATCGCCGCCCATGACATGGCATCGCGCATGCGGTCAATCTCTGGGCACCTGATGGGTGCCGCAGACTATGGAGCCGCGACGGCCCACCGGCTTTCTGGCATTGCCCACGCCAAGGTGCAAGAGATTGACGACGCCGCGCCGGTGAGCGAAGAGAGTCTGAACGCGCTCAAGGGAATCAATGCCTTGACCAGGATGGCCAACGACGCCAGTTCCATCGGTCTGAACCTGATCGCAGCCAACAAGGATGCGGTGAATAAACTGCAAAACCCACCGAAAGGCCCGTCTGGGTTGAGCCACTTCTATGGAGAGTCTGACTAAGCCGACGCTGAACCCCGCGTTGCGGGAGTTCTGGAAAGCGAAAGCTCGCAATCGGGTGCTGATCGGAGGCCGCGCATCAAGTAAGAGTTGGGACGCCGCAGGGATGGCCACCTACTTCGCCGACAACTCCAAGCTGCGCGTGCTGTGCGTGCGCCAGTTCCAGAACCGTATCTCTGAATCTGTCTATGCCCTGCTGAAGATCCAGATCGAGCGCTTCGGTCTGTCCGAGCGCTTCGACATTCAGCGCGACAAGATTTACAGCACGGCCGGCAGCGAGTTCATGTTCTATGGGCTGTGGCGCTCGATTGACGAAATCAAGTCGCTTGAGGCAGTTGACATCTTGTGGATAGAAGAGGCCCACAACCTCACCGAAGAACAGTGGAAGATTCTGGAGCCCACGATCCGAAAGGCTGGCTCGCAGGTCTGGGTGATCTTCAACCCGAAGTTGGCCACTGACTTTGCCTACAAAAGGTTCGTGGTAAATCCGCCGCCGAACACGATCGTTCGCAAGATCAACTTCGACGAGAACCCATTCTTGTCGAAGACGATGCTGCGGATCATTGAGGCAGCAAAAGCGGAAGACCTGGACGAGTTCAATCACATCTACGGTGGTGAACCGAAAGACGACGATGAAGCGGTCATCATCAAGCGGTCATGGATATTAGCTGCGATTGACGCGCACAAGAAGCTGAGCATGGGGCCGACGGGCAGCAAGCGCCTGGGCTTTGACGTGGCGGACAGTGGCGACGACAAGTGCGCCACGATCTATGCGCATGGCTCCGTGGTGTCCTGGGCTGATATGTGGAAGGCCGGCGAAGACGAGTTGCTGACGTCGTGCACGCGGGTTTACCACTCGGCACGTGAGCGTGGCGCATCGGTCACATACGACTCCATCGGTGTTGGTGCCAGTGCTGGCGCCAAGTTCGGAGAACTCAACGCCGCGTTGAAAGACACGAAACGCATCAGCTACGCCAAGTTCAACGCGGGCGGCGCGATATGGCGTCCTGAAGCGGTCTACTCGCATGGCACCAAAAACAAAGACATGTTCAGCAACATCAAGGCGCAGGCCTGGTGGTTGCTGGCTGACCGGTTCCGCAACACGTTCAACGCGGTGCGCAATGGCCAGCAATTCAAGGATGACGAACTGATCAGTTTGTCAAGTGACACACCGCACCTTGAACTGATTATTGATGAGCTGTCCACCCCCAAGCGCGACTATGACCAGAACGGCCGCGTCAAGGTGGAGAGCAAGAAAGACCTCGCCAAGCGCGAAGTGAAATCCCCCAACCTTGCGGACGCCGTTGTGATGGCATTCGCACCAGGCCAAGCGCCCATGAACATCAGCGACGAAGCGCTCAACCGATTCAGTTAATGAAACGCCACACAAAATCCCGCACTGTCGCAGCGCCTACACCGGCTAAGAAGCTGGCGATCAGCTATGAGGCATTGGCACGCTTTGCGTCTACTGAGCCCGAACCGGTTCGGTACAAGGTGCAGCCTCCCAAGTTGATGCCTGGCGTGGTGCCTTCTGGCGTTACGTTGGCCATGGACGCAAGCTCTGTCTATGACTACGTCAGCCAGTATTACGAAGGCCAAGGCTTCCCTGGCTATCCACACCTGAGCGGGCTCGCTCAAAAAAGCGAGTATCGCAGCCCGTCCGAAACGACGGCCAACGAGATGACGCGCAAGTGGGCCAAGGTCGTAGCGCACGGTGACGGTGACTTGTCCGCCAAGATCGAGATCATCGAAGCTGAACTGAAGCGCCATAAGGTCCGGGATCTGTTTCGGCTGGCCGCCGAGCAGGATGGATTCTTTGGACGTGCCCAGATTTACGCGGACATCAAGGGCGTGACCGACGAGTCGCGCCGGTTGCCGCTGGTCATCGACCCAGCCACCATCAAGAAGGGCTCGCTGAACGGATTCAAGAACGTCGAAGCGCTGTGGACAACGCCGGCTGCCTACAACTCAACTGACCCGCTGGCGCCTGATTTCTTCAAGCCGACGGCGTGGTTCATTCTGGGCAAGCAGACGCATGCCAGCCGCTTGATGACATTTATCAGTCGCCCGGTACCGGACATGCTGAAACCGGCTTACAACTTCGGCGGCATGAGCATGAGCCAGTTGATGGAGCCGTATGTCGAGGCATGGCTACGCACGCGGGATTCAGTGTCCGACCTACTTCATTCGTTCTCTATCAGCGGTATTAGAACGGACATGGCCAGCACGTTGGCCGGTGGGTCGGGCGACAGTCTGGCCACTCGAGCAAAACTGTTCAACCAGATCCGGGATTCCCGCGGCTTGATGCTTCTGGACAAGGATTCAGAAGAATTCTTCCAGTTCAGCACACCGCTGTCGAGCCTGGACAAGCTGCAAGCGCAGAGCCAGGAACACATGGCCGCGCCCAGCCACATGCCGTTGGTCAAGCTGCTTGGAATCACGCCAAGTGGATTGAATGCATCGAGCGAAGGTGAGATGTCGTGCTGGTATGACTTCGTGGCATCGATGCAGGCAAACCTGTTCTCCGAACATCTGAAGAAGGTGATCGACATCATCCAGCTCGACCAGTTCGGCAAGATTGACGACGCCATCGGGTTTGAGTTCGAGCCTCTGGAGCAAATGAACGGAACGGAATTGGCGGCCATTCGCAAGTCGGACGCCGACGCTGCCGTGGCCTACATCACGGCGGGCGTGATCGCGCCGCTGGAAGAGCGCACCAGGTTGGCCGCTGACCCGCTGTCTGGTTACACATCGCTGGAGGCTGAAGACTTGCCGGTGGTGCAGGGCGATCCTGACGCGCCGGCCGGGGAATTGGATGACGCACCGTAACCTCGTTGCGCCCACAAAAAAGGCGATCAAGCTGTCAGCCATCCAGCCCAACGCCGGCATCGAAGCCGCCTATCGCAAGAAGCTACAGTCCTTGATCGAGGAAATGAGTCGGTCGGTGATCTACTGGACTCGCGCTGCATGGCGCAAGGCACCACCGTTAGCCAGCATCGCACAAGACCGAGAAGGCGACCGGGTGCCAATCCTTGACCTGCGCCGCACGATGGAACGGCTTGGGCGGCACTGGACGCGCCGGTTCGATGATCTGGGCCCCGAGCTTGCCGAGGTGTTCGTGAACGGAGCCACGGCACACACGGACGCTGCGTTCATGGCTTCACTGAAGACCGCGGGCTTCACCGTCAAGTTTCAAATGACACAGGCCGCACGTGAGGGTTATCAAGCTGTATTGCAGGAAAACGTGGCGCTGATCAAGAGCATCCCGGAAAATTATCTGCAAAGCGTGCAGGGCGACGTGTGGCGTGCTGTGAGCGGTGGCTACGACCTGAAAAAGCTGACCAACACGCTGCAAGAGAGGTATGGCGTCACGCACAGGCGCGCGGCGTTCATTGCGCGCGACCAGAGCAGCAAGGCCAAGGCGGTGATCGAGAACGTGCGGCGCCGGGAGCTTGGCATCACGACAGCCATTTGGCAGCACAGCGGGGCGGGCAAAGAGCCCCGGCCGTCGCATGTTGCCGCCAACGGAAAGCCGTTCGATCTGGACAAAGGGATGCTGATCGATGGTGAGTGGCTTCTTCCTGGCGTTGCCATAAATTGCCGGTGCACATCGCGCGCCGTGATCCAAGGCTTTGAAGATTGAGCCCCACGAAAACCACACAAGCCAGCCTTACCGCTGGCTTTTTTTATGACCAAAACAGAATTCGCCTTTGACAAGAGCGTCAGGCACTTCGACGTCGATGGCCGACTGCACGTTGACCTGTCGAACATCAGTAAGGCTATGGTGTGCCCGTACATGGGCAGCGAGATTCCTGGTGCCGACACGTTGGGCCTGGACGCCGGCAAGGTCTACATGCTACTGCGCGACCCGCAAGAGCTCGAGCGCGCCGCACCGACTTTTCGCAATTTACCACTGCTGATACAACACGTCCCGGTCAGCGCCGAAGAGCCGCGCAAGGACCTTGTGGTTGGATCGACTGGCAGCGACGTGGAATTCAACGCGCCATATCTGAGCGTGTCCCTGTCGGTCTGGGATGCGCCTGCCATCGCTGGAATTGAAAGTAAAGACCAAGCCGAATTGAGTAGCGCCTACCGATACACCCCCGACATGACGCCCGGCGTCTACGAGGGCACTGAGTATGACGGCGTGATGAGAAACATCGTGGGCAATCACGTAGCCCTGGTGGACGTTGGGAGGGCGGGGCCTGATGTCGTAGTTGGTGATTCAAACCCTTTTAAAGGAAAAACGATGAAAAAAGGTCAACGGCTTATAGCCGCGAAAACTGACGCGCGTAAGGCGTTGGATGGCTTGATTGCGCAGGACGCAGATTTGTCCCTTCTGGACAAGCTGCTGGCGCGTCTCGCCATGGATGCAGAGAAGGAAGACGACAAGGAAAAGGCAGTCGCCGAGGATGAGTCCGACGACGACCTCTATGAGGACGATCCCGACAACGCCGGCAAGCGCCGCAAGAAAGTTGTCGCTGCCGCTGACGACTCCACCGGAGCGGATCCTGACGGGAAGGCCAAGGACTTGCCAGCCAAGCCCGAAGTGACCAAAGCTGCCATGGACAGCGCCATTGCCGTTGCCGTTGAAGCTGCGACCAAGAAGGTGCGCGCTGACATGGAAGCCCTGCACGTCGCCCGCAAGGAAGTCGCTCCCATGGTTGGTGAAGTCGCCCTGGACAGCGCCGAGGCTGTCTACAAGTTCGCCCTGGATCATGCCAAGGTTGACGTTGTAGGTGTTCACCCGTCCGCCTACCGCTCGCTGGTCAAGATGGCCTGCGCGCCCAAAGCCGCTGTGCCCGCCTTCGCCCAAGACGCTGCTGCCGCCGCGAAGGTGACGGAGCAGTTCCCCCAATTGGCACGTTTCAACAAATAAGGAGACACCATGTCTTTTCAAGCACAAGTCAACACCCAGCCCGCGCCAGCGGTTGAGGGTGATTTCGCGTCGGCCAACCCGCGCGTAACCATGCTGGCGGGCCCTGGTGGTCTGGTCACTGGCGCCGCTGGCGTCGTTGTCGGTAACTTCGCCTGGGCAACCGCCGCTGGCGTCGCCACCAGCGCATGGGCCGCTGCCTGCAAAATCGGCTTTGTCCACCGTGAGATGAACGCCCTGATTACCGCCTTCCTGGGCGAGTCAGGCCTGGCTATTCCCGCCGGCCTGCCGCTCACGCTTTACACGGCTGGCGACTTTTGGGACAAGTTCGCGGGAGGCGCAACCATTGGGCAGAAGGTTTACGCCTACTACGCTGACGGTACTGCCTACTCGGCAGCAACTGCCACGCCTCCAACCAACGCGCTGATCACGGCCAACATCGCGACCAACACGACTTTGACGGTGACGGCTAATACCGGCCTGCCTATCGTGGTCGGTCAGCCTGTATCTGGCGCTGGCATTGCTGCTGGCGCTTACATCAGTGCACTTGGCACCGGTACTGGTGGCGCTGGCACCTACACCATGAGCGCAGCTGCCACGGCTACCACCAACGGCATCACCGTGACCGCAACCACCGCCGTTGAAACCAACTTCATCGTTGCCTCTACCGCCGCAGCTGGCGAACTGGCAAAAATCACCATCCAAGGCTAAACACCATGAACAAGCAAAAATTTGCCCAACTCGCCGCGCAAGCTGGCATCCACTTCCCTGGCGCCATGGACTTCCTGCCCGAAGGCGTCAGTCAAAACTTCGCCCTAGCCATGGACGCGCAGCCCGGCCTGATTACCGTGTCCAGCGCGGGCATCCCAGCCTACCTGAGCAACTACATTGACCCGAAGGTTGTTGAAGTACTGGTAGCCCCCATGAAGGCCGCCGTGATCTTGGGCGAAGCCAAAAAGGGCGACTGGACAACCACGACCGCCGTTTTCCCGGCGATTGAATCGACCGGTGAAGTCTCCAGCTATGGCGACTTCAATCAGAACGGCTCTGTCGGCGTGAATGCCAACTTCAACCAGCGCGAGAGCTACCACTATCAAACCATCACCAAATGGGGAGAGAAAGAACTTGAAATGGCTGGCCTTGCCAAGATCGACTGGGCATCACGCCTGAACATCGCCGGGGCTCTGTTGCTGAACAAGTACCAGAACCAGACGTATTTCTTCGGCGTGTCAGGCCTGAAAAATTATGGTCTGCTCAACGACCCCGCGCTGGTGGCGTCCATTGCCCCGGCTGGCGCCGTCTGGTCAACCGCAACGGCTGACGTGATCTATGAAGACATCCGCCGCATCTTCGTGCAACTGCAAACGCAGTCCAACGGCACCATTGACCAGGATGCCAAGTTAGTTCTGGCCATGTCGCCCACGTTGTCGGTTGCTCTGAACAAGACTAACCAGTACAACGTCAATGTGTACGACCAGGTGAAGAAAAACTTTCCGAACATTCGCTTCGAGACGGCACCGGAATACGCCACCGTGTCCGGCCAGCTCGTGCAGATGATCGCGGAAGACATCGAGGGCCAGGAAACCGGCACTTGCGCTTTCACCGAGAAAATGCGCGCTCACGCCATCGTGCGCGACACATCCAGCTTTTTGCAGAAGAAAAGCCAAGGTACGTTTGGATCCGTGATCTTCCGTCCCTTCGCTATCGCCTCGCTGATTGGCGCGTAATCAGCAAATGCAACCAAGGCCCGCTCCGGTGGGGCCTTCTTTATTGGAGATTCACAAATGGCAACAGTAACAGTGGGCTGCAAACTGCCCAACGGTTTGATTATTGAGATGGGCGACAAGCGCGTGACGCTCAAGGGCGCCAACTCGTCCGTCATCATCGGTGGCCACGGCATCACCGAGAACGTCGACAAAGAGTTGTTTGATGCCTGGATGGAGAAGAACAAAGAACTGCACTTCGTCAAAGAAGGGCACTTGTTTGCGCATGAGAAAGAAGTCAATGTCAAAGCGCAAGCCAAAGATCGCGCCAAGCAAAAGACCGGCTTCGAGGGCTTGAACCCAGACGACAAGCCTGCCGGACTGACTGAAGTCAAGTAATGGCCATCGTGACCTTTGATCCCACCGCGTTCGTCGCGCGGTACCCCGAGTTTTCCACGGTGAATGCCGGGGTGCTTGGCGCGTACTTTTCAGAGGCCACGATGTATCTGGACAACACGGATGCTAGCCGGGTTTCGGATGTTGGCCAGCGTGCCGTGCTTCTGAACATGCTGACCGCGCACGTCGCCGCCTTGAACGGCTCGGGCGTGAGCGGTAACGGTGCTCAGGGCATGGTAGGGCGCATCAACTCAGCGAGTGAGGGTAGTGTGTCAGTCTCGGCTGAATATGCAGCCCCAGCGAATGGCACGCAAGCTTATTTCCAGCAGACCCAGTACGGCGCTGCGTTTTGGGCGGCCACAGGGCGCTACCGCATGATGCAATACGTGGGGAGGGTTTGATGGCTTCCGGGTTCAGCGGCGGTGCCAAACTGGAAGCGATCCTGCGAGATACGGCCAAAAAGCTGGCAGACGGCAAGACTCTGCGCGTGGGTTTTCTGGAATCTGAAAAGTACCCAGACGGCACGCCTGTCGCACAGGTCGCCTTCTGGAATGAGTACGGGACCGTCAAGGCGCCGCCTCGGCCATTCTTCCGAGAGATGATCGCGGCCAAGTCTGGGCGGTGGGGCGGGGCTCTTGGCAAGGCGTTGGTGGCGAACGGCAACGATACGACCGCAGCGCTCAGCCTTGTGGGCACCGGAATCAAAGATCAACTCACGCAGGCCGTTGTCGAATTCCAGTCTCCGGGCAACGCGCAATCGACCATCATGGCAAAAGGCTTCGACAAACCGCTAATCGACACTGGCCAAATGCAGCGGGCTCCTGGCTTTGACATCGAGGGCGAATCATGAATTTACATGGAATCGTTCGCGCCGCGATCACCAGCGTAAACCCGGACATCAGCTCCACCCTGTTGCGCAGCAACGGCTACACGACCGACGCCACCGGAAAGCAAACTCCGGCATATCTGACCTTCACTGGACAGATCCAGGTGCAGGGCGTGTCTGGCAAGGACTTGATGCACACCGACAGCCTGAACATTCAGGGCGTCTTGCGCACCGTCTACCTTCGCGGGAACTGGGCGGGCGTGGTGCGTGCTGACCAAAAGGGCGGCGACATCATGAAGTTCGCGCAGACGCCGGGCGCCGCAGTGCAGGACTGGCGCGTAGTGGTGAGCAAAGAGGTTTGGCCTGATTGGTGCAGCGCCATCGTCTGCCTGCAATCGACGGTGACAACGCCATGACCGCAACCGTATCCCCGACACAGGCCGATCTGTTCACGGCTCTGCGCGCCTTTATCCTGGGCTTGATTACCTGCGAAGTAGTGCAGGGCCTGGGCAACGGCGTGCCGATGCCGCTGGGCAGCTTTATCGCCATGACGGCGCTCTATCAAAACCGACTGTCCACCAACGTGGATAACTTCGCAGACCCGACGCCAACGACGGGCAGCAAGACAGCGCAGCAGTCCACTCAGTACACGGTGCAGATTGACTGCTACGGCCCGCTGTCGAGCGACTGGGCGGTGATGTTGTCCACGATGCTGCGCGACGAATATGCCTGCCTGGCCATGGCTCCGAACGTTCAGCCGCTGAGTGCTGACGATCCAAAGATGCTGCCGCTGATTGACGGCGAACAGCAATATGAACAGCGCTGGGCGGTGACGGCGCTCCTGCAATACAACCCGGTCACATCGACCCAGATGCAGTTCTTTGACGCGGCCACGGTCGGCCTTGTCGATGTTTATTCCAGCTATCCAGCATAGCTAGTTTTCTCAAAGTTCTCCCGCCACTTTCGAGTGGCTTTTTTTCGTCCTTAAAAGGTAAATCAAAATGGCATCAATCCCCGCAAGCCAGCTTGTCAGTGTCCAACCCGGCGTTGTCGGGACTGGTGGCTCCCCGCTGTCGCTGAATTCCATCTTCCTCACAAACGACGCATCCATTCCGATCGGAACGGTGCAGCCATTTCCCACCGCCCTGAGTGTGGCCAACTGGTTTGGCGCGACCGCTCCCGAGGCGCTGCTGGCTGCCGTCTATTTCAGTGGCTTCGACGGATCCAACATCAAGCCCGGAAATCTGTTCTTCGCGCAGTATCCAGTTGCGCCGGTAGCGGCTTACTCGCGCGGCGCCGGCCTGTCATCCATGACACTGGCGCAGCTCAAGGCCATCATCCCTGGCGTGGTCACTGGCTCAATTGCCACCACGGTGCTGACCGTCACGGCCGTGACCTCTGGAGCCTTGGTTGCCGGCCAGGTGCTGACGGGCGCTGGCGTGACGGCTGGCACGCGCATCGTTGCGCAGTTGACCGGCACCACTGGCAGCATCGGAACTTACACGGTGAGCGCTTCTCAAACTGCAGCCAGCACCAGCGTGACCGGCTCGCCCGATCTGTCCGTGACCATAGACGGCGTTGTCAAGTCCTTCGCCACGGTCAACCTGTCCGCAGCGACCAGCTTCTCCAGCGCGGCTGCATTGCTGACCACGGCACTTTCCGCGACGGTGACATACGACAGCCTGCGATCGGCATTCGTGATCACATCCGGAACGACTGGTGCAGCCTCAACGATCACCGCCGTCACGGGCGCTGCCGCAACTTACCTGGGGCTCAGCACTGCCGCAGGCGGCGTGACCTCACAAGGAGCGATTGCTGCCGTGCAATCCACCTTCATGAACGCCGTGGCCAACGTCACCCAGAACTGGGCGTGCTTCATGACCGTGTGGGAACCTGCGACAGCTGATTGCATGTTGTTCGCTCAGTGGGCAAATTCGCAAAATCAGCGCTACGCTTACGTGTGCTGGGACTCCGATGTGACTGTCACTCAGTCGGGCAACACCACGTCAGTCGGGCCGATGTGCCTCGCTGCAAATTACACCGGAGTGATTTTGGTCTATCCAACAGCCGACAAGGCTGCATTCATCTGCGGCATGACGGCATCGATTGACTTCACTCAGCGCAATGGCCGCGTCACCTATGCCTTCAAGGGTCAGTCCGGCCTGAGCGCCGACGTGTCCGACCCAACCATTGCCGCAAACCTGATCGCCAACGGCTACAACTTCTACGGCTCGTATGCCACGGCAAATCAGGCATTCACCTTCCTGCAACCCGGCTCGACCCCGGGTGTGTGGACGTGGATCGACAGCTACATCAATCAGATCTACCTGAACAGCCAGTTCCAGCTTGCGCTGATGACACTGCTCAGCGCATCCAAGTCGCTGCCATACAACGCACTGGGCTACGGAATGATCACTGCCGCGTGCCAGGACCCAATCAACCAGGGTGTGAACTTCGGATCAATCCGCGCCGGCGTGCCGCTATCGGCTCAACAGGCCGCGTCTGTGAACATGGCGGCCGGCGTGCCGATTGATCAGTCGCTGACCAATCAAGGCTACTACCTGCAAGTGCTGCCAGCCAGCGCCCAGGTGCGAGGCCTGCGCCAATCCCCGCCGTGCACCTTCTGGTACATGGACGGCGGATCGATTCAAAAAATCAATCTCGCATCCCTCGACGTCCAATAAGGAGCATCAAAAATGGCAAATAACAACACCATCACCGCGGCCAATTCCATATTCCTGCTGGCTGTCGCCGGGGTCTTCCCTGTCGCGCAGCAACTCCAGGGCTATGCCGCTGACGCCGCTTTTGCCTTTGATGCCGTTGATCCGGCGGAGACTGTCATTGGCGTGGACGGCAGGATGTCGGCAGGCTACGTGCCGTTCATCACCATCCAGACGATCAACATCATGCCGGATTCGCCAAGTCTGGCCATCTTCGAGACGTGGCTGGCCGCCTGCAACACGGCACGCGAGATATTTGTCGCCAACGCCAGCATCTTCCTGCCTGCCATCGGACGCAAGTACATCATGACGCGCGGCGTGCTTACCGGCGCCAAGGCCGCACCCGATGTGAAGAAGGTGCTCCAGGCGGTGGAATACAAGATCAGTTGGGAATCGGTGGCCCCGGCCTTCGTCTGACCGCTTTGCACGGGCCACAGGAGGCAACCTGCGTCCCAATGCCCTCTCCCGTTGGGCTGGTCCGTGCAATTCATTTACCGGGAATCAGGAGATTTGAATGGCACGAAAACAAGCTACGGTCCAGATCGACGCACAGGGGCGAGACTTCGGAAAAACCTTTGTCATCACGGAATTGAGCGCCATGGCCGCCGAAGAATGGGCAGGTCGCGCACTGTTCGCCATGATGAATTCTGGGGTGGAAATCCCCGCGAACATCGCCCAGGCTGGACTTGCCGGCGTGGCCGCGCTGGGCATTGCATCGCTGACAAAGATTTCATTTGACGCCGCCAAGCCGCTGCTCGCCGAGATGCTGGGTTGCGTGCAAATCCAGCCCAGCCCGAAAGTGACTCGGGCCCTGATCGATGACGACATCGAGGAAGTTGCCACGTTGCTGACCTTGCGCAAAGAGGTGTTCAACCTGCACATTAGTTTTTTTACCAGCGCCGCCCCATCGACTTCGGAGTCGGGGTCGGCCAGCAGAATTCCCGCCTGATCGATTACGCCAACATGCCAGGCGCAATTGGCCGGGTGGTCTCGCGCCGACTGGCCACGCTGCACGAGCTACAGACGGTGTACGGATCGCAGGACCTGTACGACCTGATGGAAATCATGGCGGTTGACGCCTACAACAACAACGTGATGAACGAACAAAGGTGATGCCGTGGCTACGATAATCGATGCGCTCATAGTGACCCTTGGCCTGGACGCCAAGGGCTACACCACGGGTTCTAAGCAGGCAACCAAGTCGCTGAAAGACACCGGTGACGAAGCCGCGCGCGTGGCCAAAGACATGGAGGCTCGCGGGAAGCAGGCCGCCCAGTTCTTCGGCAAGCTGCGCAACGAGGCGCTGGGCCTGCTGGCAGTATTCACAGCGGGCGTTGGCATCAAGAACTTCGTGGAGGGCACGATCACCTCTGCCGCTAGTCTGGGGCGCATGTCGGAAAATCTGGACATGAGCGCCAAGGATTTGGCGATGTGGCAACTCGCGAATAAGAACGCGGGCGGATCGGCTGAGGGGATGACGGCGCAACTCAAGGCGCAGGCCGACGAGATTGCGAACATCAAGATGGGGCAGAGTCCCGACACCGCCCAATGGTTTTACCGCTTGGGTGGCAACCCTGACGATCTCAGGAAGGACGTTAAAACAGCCCTGATGGCCAAGTCAAAGATTGTCAGCGAGCTGTACAAAAAAGACCCGATTCTTGCGTCATCGATGTCCCTTAAGCTGGGCATCAATGATGACTCGTTCAACCTGCTAAAGAAGACGCCCGACATGCTGGAGGCGGCACGCCAAGCGCAATCCCGACTCGCCGACGAGCAGGCCAAGGCATCCATCCCCATGGAGTCCTTCCGCAAAAAGCTGGACACGCTGAAGAACAACTTTGAGGCCGTCGGCGTCAAGATTCTCACAAGCCTGATGCCGCAGTTTGACCGGTTCGCCAATTGGCTTGACCAGCACCGTGGCGACATCGAGGAATGGGCGAACAAAGCGTCAGCGGCGATTGAGCGGTTCGTCAAGTGGGCTGACGATGCGGCCCAGTCGGTAGGTGGATGGAAGAACGTGCTTATCGCGCTGATCGCACTTGAAGTGCTTTCGATTGTCAGCCCGATACTGTCGCTGGCTGCGGCTCTGGCGACTTTGGCCACCAGCATGGGCGCTGTCGGAGGCGTGGCTGGCGCCGGTGCGCTGTCGGTGCTGGGTAGGCTGGTTGGGATAGCTGCCAAACTTGGTGTTGGTGCTGCTTTGCTTTTCCATACCGATGATCTGAATGCAGGCGAAGATGAAGAACTCGCCAAGCGTCGTAGCGGCGGAAGCTCTGGACGGTCCGCATCGGGAAAAGTAACGGACGGTACGACTTCGGATAAGACGATCAATCGTCAAAACTACTTGGCGTCCGCATTAAAAAACGATGGCTACACGGATGCTCAGTCAGCCGGGATCATTGGCAGCCTGAAACAGGAAAACAGCACCTTCGACCCGAAGACGGTAAATGCCATCGGCGCAACCGGCATTGCTCAGTGGCTCAGCAAAGATCGAAAGCAGGGATTCGAGAAGCGTTATGGCCACGGCCTAGATAAATCTACTTTCGAAGAGCAGACCGATTTCATGCTCTGGGAGTTGCGCAACACAGAAAAGCGCTCCGGCGACCTGCTTCGGCAAGCGAAGACGCCAGAACAGGCGGCACAGATTCACGCTCAGGAATACGAGCGTCCTGGCGTTGCTGAGGCGAACATCGACAAGCGCAAGGAAAACGCGACCAGGGTGTATTCCGAGATTACGGCCCCGGCCAACAGCGCCACACTTGCGCGCGCCGATGGCCCCGTTACGAACAATGCTGGCGACGTCGCCAACGACAACCGTACTGCAAACTATTGGCACGGAGACACTCGAACCACCAACAATTCAAACACGTCCAACGACAACCGGACAGCCAATACGACCGGCGCCATCAATACGGTGAACATGGTGAACGCAGTACAGGCACAGGCCCCGGCGCGGTCGGTGACAAGCAGCAGCAATTCCTCAACCAGCGAAACCAATATCAACGGCCCAATCACCATCATGTCTCAGGCCACAGACGCCAAAGGCATCGCGCGCGACCTTGGTCAGCAACTCGGCAAAGTGGCATTCGCTGCGCAAACCAATACAGGACTTCAATGAGCTTGATCCCGTACCCCAATGTGCCGAACGTGCCCGGCGTGCCTGCGATATTCCGCAGCATCACCGTGCCGACGCCTGGAGCGCTGCTCAACATGGCACTGGGTGGTGCCGCAGAGTCCATCTTTGGCCGGGTAGTGTGGGGCATCTTCGACCAGTCTGGCAATGAGGCGCTGACGCCTGATTCTTTTCTTGACATCGACTACAAAAACGAGTCCCGCGTCTCAAACTACCACATGGAGGCTGGGGCGTTTGCCGCCTACAACAAGGTCGGCACTCCATACGACTGCCGAGTGAAGATGGCGCTTGGCGGTGACAAGGCCTCACGCACGGCGTTTCTTGCGCAGATCGATGCCATGTTGAAGGCGATTGACCTGTTTACGGTGGTGACGCCGGAAGCAACGTACCTGAATGCGTCGCTGCAAAACTACAGCTACCGGCGCGAGTCGAAGAACGGCGTCAGCATGCTGACCGTGGATCTGTGGTTTATCGAGGTGCGGATGACCGGAGGCTCGACATTCTCAAAGGCCACACCCAGCCAGCCCAGCGGGGCTGATCCGGTCAGCGATGGTCAAGTTCAGGTAACTCCTGTCACGCAATCCATCATAAACTCGGTGGCGCTGCCCAGCATGGGGGCGCTGATCTCGCGGGCGAGCTTCCAATGAAAACGATACCCATGCAAGCCGTGCCGTCGCAGACCCTAAGTGTGCTGCTCGGCAGCCAGAACTGCCAGATCAGCGTTTATCAGAAATCGACTGGCCTTTACCTTGATCTGTCGATCAGCAACATTCCAGTGATCTCCACGGTGCTGTGCCGCGACCGAACGAAGCTGGTGCGCCTGGCCTATCGCGGGTTCATCGGCGATCTGGCATTCGTGGATACGCAGGGCTACAGCGAGCCGGATTACACGGGCCTGGGAGCGCGGTTCGCGCTGGTGTACCTGGAGGCGGCAGACCTTTTATGACCACCTACGCAAAACGAAAAATCGACGTGACGATCAATCTCGGCACGGGACAATTTGGTGCAGACAAAGGCGCAGATGTCACGTTGTCAGGGCTTCGCGTCTCGGCTTCCTATGTGGCCTATACCGGAGATGCCCAAGGTGCGCTCCAGCTTCGCGTCTTTGGCATGCCGTTGGCGCTGATCAACCAACTGACGACCATTGGCCCCATCATGCGGCAGCGTCGGAATAACCGGATAACCCTCACGGCAGGTGAAGAAGGTGGCGCCATGGCGACGGTCTATGAGGGGACCATTAATTCAGCTTTTGGCGACTTCAACGGAGCACCAGAGGTAGTGTTCAACGTTGTTGCACTGGCTGCGGCTTTCGAGTCGGTTAGGTCGGTGCCAGCGAAAGATCATGCGGGCAGCGTCGATGCGGCGGTCATTATGTCCGACCTGGCCAATACCATGGGGTTCGCATTTGAAAATAACGGCGTGTCTGTCATCCTGCAAGACCGCACGTTCAGCGGAACGGCAATGATGCAGGTCAGAGAGTGCGCCCAAGCGGCTCAAATCAACTACACCGTTGACCGCGGCATGTTGGCCATATGGCCGCGCACTGGATACAGGCCTGGCGAGCCCATCAAGGTGTCGCCAGCCACCGGAATGATCGGCTACCCCTCGTTTTCAAGCCAAGGCATCGTCCTGACGACGCTCTTCAATCCGGATATTGCTCTGGGTCGAAGGCTGGATGTCTCCAGTGATTTGACGGTGGCCTGCGGAATATGGAATGTTTTCAGCATCGCCCACATGCTGGAGAGTGAAACACCGAACGGCCATTGGTTCACGCAAGTGGCCTGCTACAGGATGGATGATGCCCAATAACTTAGGCTACACAGGCTATCAACAGCCTGGCGACGAAGCGGGAGACTTTGGCGCGCAATCGTTTCTGATTCGTCAGATACTATCCCGCGTAAACACCTGCACCCTGGTGCAGATCGTCGCCGTCACGAACTCGGGCGGCCTGTCGCCGGTTGGTTTCGTGGATGTGCAGCCGCTGGTCAACCAGGTGGACGGCGCGAACAATTCCATGCCGCAGGGCGTACTGCACCGCTTGCCGTACTTTCGCATCCAGGGCGGCACCGACGCTATCATCATTGACCCGAAGATGGGCGACATTGGCATTGCTGTGTTTGCCAGCCGCGACATCTCGACCGTCAAGAACACCAAGGCGCAGGCGAACCCCGGCTCTGGCGCGCAATTTTCCATGTCGGACGGCATCTACATCGGCGGCGTGCTGAACGGCACCCCGGTGCAGTACATCCAATTCACATCGACCGGCATCAACGTCGTGTCGCCGTCAAAAATCACGTGCACCGCGCCCAACATCGAAATGGACGCATCGGCTGAATTCGTGGTGAATTCTGCGGCGATCACACTGAACGGCCCGGTGTCGGCGACCAGCACCGTCGCTGCGGCTACAAGCGTGACGGCACCGATTGTCACGGGCTCGACCAATGTGGTGTTCGGCGGCAAATCTGGCATCGGCCACACACACGGTGGAGTTCAGACTGGCCCTGGAACCACTGGAGCGCCATCCTGATGAAGAGCCTTCTTTTAGACCGCACGGCGTGGGATTTGGTGCTGGACAGCGCCGGCAACATCGCGGCGGCCACCGAACCCTATGCAATTGCCCAGGACGTGGCTTGCGCTTGTCGCCTGTTCGCGGGCGAGCTTTGGTACGACACCAACCAGGGCGTGCCGTACTTTTCCGAAATCTTGGGCCAATGGCCACCGCTGCCCTTGGTGCGCGCTCGGCTGATCGAGGCGGCGCTCACGGTGCCAGGCGTTGTGTCGGCGCAGGTGGTTATCAGTGCCCTCAACAGCCGCACGATCACCGGCCAAGTGCAGTTCCTGGATTCCGTTGGCGCGACCCATCACGTTAGCTTTTGAGGATTGATTGAATGACAACAACGAGTGTCCCCGACGTCCAATTCACGACAACCGGCCTTGTGCTTCCCCTGGAGTCCGATATTCTTGCGGGTGTGCAAGCCGACATCAGCACCGCATTCGGCGGTGGCGTCAACCCGGCACTGAACACGCCGCAGGGCCAGCTTGCATCGAGCCTGACCGCGATCATCGGCGACAAAAACAACCTATTCGCGCAGTACGTCAACCAGATCGACCCTGCAACGGCCAGCGGCTCCATGCAGGACGCCATCGGGCGCATCTACTTCCTGAGCCGCAATCCAGCCATCCCCACGGCGGTGCAGTGCGATTGCGTTGGCGCAGTCGGCACCGTTATCCCGGTCGGGGCCCAGGCGCAGGACACGGCGGGCAACCGCTACATCGCCACGGCTGGCGGCACCATCTCCATCACGGGCACGATCTCCCTGCCATTCGCATGCACGGTAAGCGGCCCGACGCCATGCCCAGCCGGCACGCTCACCAAAATCTATCAGGCGATACCCGGCTGGAACACGGTCAACAATCCAGGTAACGGCGTGCCCGGGGCCCTGGTTGAAAGCCGGGCTGATTTTGAGTACCGGCGCAAACAGTCGGTGGCGCTGAATGCCGTCGGCTCGCTGCCGTCGATCTACGCAAGCGTTTTCAGCGTGCCGAACGTCATCGACGTTTACTGCGCTCAGAATAGGACTGATTCCCCGGTAACGATAGGATCCGTCACACTTGCCGCGCATTCGGTTTACGTCGCAGCATCCGGGGGTGATCCGAACGCCGTCGCGCTGGCGATCTGGAATAAGGCCTCACAAGGCTGCAATTTCAACGGGAACACGAGCGTCGTCGTCTCAGACAACTCCGGCTACAGCGCGCCGGTCCCGACTTATACCGTCCTCTACCAAGCGCCCGCGGCATTGCCGATTTACATCGCGATCAGTGTGCAGAATCAAAGTGGACTGACAAACGCCAGTGTTGCTGCGCTGATTACGGCCGCAGTATTGGGGGCCTTCGTTGGATCAGATGGCGGCAAGCGCGCGCGCATCGGGTCCGTGATCTACGCCAGCCGGTTTTACTCAGCAGTTGGGGGCGTTGCTGCGCTGGCCGTAGTTTCGATCTTTGTCGGGACGTCGGCCAGTCCAACGGGTAATTCCGTGAGCGTTGGCATCGACGCAGCGCCGACACTCGTGGCCGGCAATGTCAGCGTGACCTTCGTATGAACAACGTCGCGCAGACCGTCGTAAGCCAGTATGCCAACAGCCCGACGATCACCCAGCTCATCAGCGGGTTTGATCAGAGCATTGATCCGCAGGCCGACTTTGGAAATTTCTACAGCCAAATCTGGAACATCGACACCGCGCAAGGGTTCGGGCTGGACATCTGGGGCCGGATTCTCGGAGTGTCAAGACAGATAAACGTCCCGGCGATTTATCCTGTCATGGTGGCTCCTGGGCTGACGGATTTGACGGACGACCAGTACCGAACACTGTTGCTGGTGAAGGCCATGACCAACATCAGCGCCTGCACGGCGCCAGGCATCAATAAGGCGCTGACGGCACTGTTTGCAGGGCGAGGAAATGCCTACACGGTCAATCTCGGAAACATGCACATGCAATACAAATTTCTGTTTGCACTGCAGCCCTATGAGTTCGCCGTCATGTTGAACAGCGACGTCACGCCATCGCCGGCCGGCGTTGATTGCAGCAGCCTTTTCAGCATCGAGCCCTACTTCGGATTCACCGAGGCAATCTCATGGCAACCATTTGGACAAGGCGTGTTCGCCGCATATTGAGGAAAAATAGATGACAACACCACTGGTAAAGCCAACGGTCATCGTGGAACCGTTCGCGAAAAACGGCTCTAAAAACACGATCCCGCAGGCTTCGCAGATCGGAATTACGCCCGGTCTAGCGTCGTTGAACGACGGCTTCCCGCCGTTGACGATGACGCCGATCTATTCTGGCGGCGTGCCGCCGTCAGGGCTTGATTTCAATGGCATCCTGAATCTGATCACGCAGCACACGGCGTGGGTCAATGCTGGCGGCATGTTCACGTTCGACGCGGGGATTTCGGCCTTCATCGGGGGATACCCGGTCGGCATGGTGCTGCAAAACAACTCGGGCACAGCAAGCTATGTCAGCGCGGTCGCCAACAACACGACCGATTTCAACAGCACGCCATCATCCATTGGCACGCTTTGGCTTCCGTTCGCCGGGAATGCAATCGGGAAACAGGTACAAAGCAACGCCATGGCCTACGCAGCGGACACCGGCGCAGTCAACGCCTACGCGGCAGCCTACAGCCCGGCAGTCACGACTTTGACCGACGGCATGGTGCTGGAGTTCCAGGCGGTCAGTGCCAACACCGGCGCCAGCACATTCGCCCCGAGCGGCCTCGCAACCAAACCGATCATCGGCAGTGCGCACGTCGCGCTTCAAGGTGGCGAGATTACAGCCGCCGGCAAGGTCGAGTTGATGTACCACGCCGGCCTTGCGTCATGGGTGCTGCTGGCCTCGACTGGCGGCGCCGTGCAGGTCGGGAATGCCGTCCAATCTCAACACGCAGTGACCCTCGCGCAAGCGCAGGCCATGGGCACACCAGCAACTCAACTCTACTTCATGGGGCAACTCTAAATGGCATCAGGAAAACTTGGAACTCCCGCCGATCTGACGGCAGCTACTGACACGCTGATCTACACCGTGCCGGCGCTCAAGGTGGCGACGGTCAACGTGCGCTTTGCAAATCGCAATGCAGCGGCCGTGAAAGTGCGTCTTGCTATTGGCACCGGCGCTTCTCCCGCCGTCACCGATTACATCGACTACGACGTGACTTTGGCTGCAAACGGAGTGCTCGAAGACACCGGAATGGTCCTGACCGATGGCGAGAAGGTCTGGGCACGATCTGACACTGCGAACGTCACTGTTCGCGCACACGGCATGGAGGCTTAATCATGGGACAGGCAGCTACACAACCACCTGTAAACAACTCGCTGTCTATCAGCGGTGTACTTCCGACAAAAAACGTACCGCCAGGGTACATGGCCGATTTTGGAAGCAATGGCGTCTGGCAGGTATTTCTTGCGAACGGAACTTTTACTGTGCCCGCCAACGTCACAAAAATTCGTGTTCGGGTAGGGGGCGCAGGTGGCGGCGGATATGCTGGGGCCAGTGGTGGTGCTGGCGGATCGTCAAGTTTCGGCGCGTTACTTTCCGCAACTGGAGGCGGCGCTGGGTTGGTTTCATCGGGTGGCGCTGGCGGAACAGGAACCGGCGGTGATTTTCAAGCTGCCGGTGGAACTGGCGGTGCCGCCTCTGCATCTGGTGGCGCTGGCGGTGGTGCAGCAGGCTCACAACTTGGCAATGGCGGCAATGGCGGGACCGCTGGCGCAACGGCTGCCGGCGGTGGTGGTGTTGGAGGTGGCGACGGTGGGCTTGGCGGTGGTGGTTCGCCATTCTCACCAGCAACCACAACAATTCCAGGCCCAGATTGCTCAGGTTCGTATGCAACAACAACAGGTGCAATGAACCAGTTAAATATGCCGATGCGATTCCCGTTTGATGGATTTACAGGTGGCGGTGGAAAGACTGGAGCCGGTGGCCCAGGAGCCGGTGGCGGTATATCCAGTTCAGCGGGATCTTGCCCAGGCGGCGTCGGCGGCGGCGGCGGCGGTTGGCAAACTCAGCCAGGTGGCCCCGGCGGATTAGGCGGCGGCGGCGGCACAAATATAGTCTCAGGCGCGCGTGGCGGCGGTGGTGGTGGTTATGCCCATGGAGTATTTACCGTAGCGCCATCAACGCCTTACACCGTTACCGTCGGCGTCGGTGGCACAAGTAACGGCAGTACGAATAATGGTGGTGGCGGTTTTGTTATTGTTGAATGGTAAGGAGAAGAGATGACAACTTACGCTCGAAACATCAGCAACACCGCGGTGGACGTTACTACGAACAACCCTGCGACCAGCTTTCATCCAACGATTGCAGTCCAGTTCATCACAGTGCCTGACGGCACATTGAACGGGGCCACGCTATCCGGTGGTGTATGGACGAATCCGGTTGTGGTCGCCCCAGTTGCGCCAGTCGTTCAGTTGCCGACGCTCACGCCGATGACCCTCTATCTGTCTTTCACGCCAGCCGAGCGCATCGCCATCAAGGCATCGACCGATCCGATGGTCAAGGAATTCTGGGCCACGTATCAACTCTCGGTGCAATTGGACAAGCCGACTGATCCAAATCTGATTTCGGTTCAGAACGCCATCGCTTATCTCGCGCAGCCGACAACCGCGACACCACCGGGCGCTGGCATCTTGGCCTCACAGGCCCGCATCGCGCAAATTCTCGCCGGCATCCCGCAGTAAATCAATGCAACCCAGCACGCAGCCACCTTCGGGTGGCTTTTTTTCGTCCTAAAAAAGGAATGGCATGAATGAACTGACCGTCGAGCAAAAAAAGAAGCTCGCTGAAATTCTTGAAACCTGGGACACGTATCACCGCGCGATCAGGTTCATCAATGTCCTTGGCCGCATTTTGAAATGGATTCTCGGCGCCGGGAGTGCCTTCGCCATCATGTGGGGCGCCTGGCATGGGGGTGCGCCGAAATGACGCCGCAAGACCTCGCCACTGCCACCGGCGCGCGCATCGACCGAGCTACCGAATGGCTACCGGCTATCACCGCTGCCATGGCCGAATTCGAGATCGATACGCCACAGCGTCAAGCGATGTTCCTGGCGCAGATCGGGCACGAGTCTGGATTTCTGCATTACACCGTGGAAATCTGGGGGCCAACCACCGCCCAGAGGCGCTATGAAGGCCGGGCCGATTTGGGCAACACGCAACCTGGCGACGGGTCACGATTCAGAGGGCGCGGCCTGATCCAGCTCACTGGGCGGGCGAATTATCTGGCGTGCGGATCAGCGCTTGGAGTGGACCTTATCGCCAAGCCTGTTGCCCTCGGCCAATCGCCACTGGCTGCTCGATCTGCGGCTTGGTTTTGGAAAGCGCACGGATTGAACGAGCTGGCCGACGAAAACGACTTCACCGGCATCACTCGGAGAATCAACGGCGGCTACAACGGCATGGATGATCGCTTGGCACTCTACGCAAAAGCTAAAGAGGTGCTGTCATGACTGGCGTCACCGAAACCCACGAAGAAAAGAACACGTTCCAGGTGGACGTTTTCATTCCTGGCCACGACCCACGAAAAGCTACGGCGCTGTTCGAGCGCAGCCGAAAACATTTGCTCGAGCGTGACGGCGGCCGCTGCTGGGTGTGCGGCTGCACGGCCGAGGAAACGGGCCACCCGCTGGAGGCTCACCACTACCCGATTGAACGCAGCTTTGCCGAGATGGTGGACTGGTCGCCTGGTTCGCAGATTCGCAAGGACTTCCCGAGCTTCGGCTGGGGCAGCTTTGACGAGGCTGACCCCTACACGTTCGTTGACGACATGAATGTGAATGGCCGGCTGCTTTGCAAGGCGCATCACATCGGCAAGGACGAGGGCGTGCATGCCTTGCCAGAACCAGTCTGGTTGGCCCAGCGCTACGGGCGCGAGGGTTACCAGTTTTCAAGCATAGAAATCATTCACCACGGAGATCAATCATGAGCATCAAAACAGTAATTCAAATCCTGATCGGCGTTGCCGGTTACGTCACCTGGGCTGTCATGGCGTGGTTCGACCCGGCGATCCGGCCGGACTTCTTGAAATTCAATGTCGCCATGGCGATTGGCACGATTGGCCTGGTGCTGCGCGACATGCGGCCGGCAGACTCGGCCCAGCCGCCCGACAAGCAATCTGGGAGCGCTTCGCTTTTGCTTATGGCCATCCTTAGCCTGGGCGCGCTGGCGCTGAGCGGGTGCGCAAGCCTCAATTTTGCGGGTAATGCCAGCTACAGCGTCGAGCCTTTCCTTATCGGCCCTGGCAACGCCGTATGCTGCAAAGTGCTGATTCAGGACGGTAAGGAGCGCGCCAGCCTTGACCTGCACGTCGTGAAGGACGGCGACAAATATGACATCACGCTGAGCGAAAAGCAGGTCACGGCCTTTGCTGGCCAGCAGATCGCGGCGAACGCAGGTATTGCAAATGCTGAAATCGCGGCCAAGGCGGCGACGGCCGTCATCCTGGCCCCGCTGGCACCGGCCTTGATCGGATCCGGTGGGGTAGGTGCCGCGGCGGCTGGCGCTGGTGCTGCTACGTTGCTCACTCCGTCCGGGGTCAAGCCGTGAGCAAGTTCCTGACATCCCTGCGCGTTGAAGAGCTTGACGATTCGAGCAACGACGGGCGCGGCACCTGGCGCGTGCTGTCCATGCTGGCCTACAAATCTGACGTGGCCGGAACCGTGTTCATTGTGCCCGCCGGCTTCATCACTGATTTTGCTTCGGTGCCAAGAATACCGATTGCATTCCTGCTGACGGCCGACACCGCCCACCAGGCCGCCGTGGTGCATGACTGGCTTTACACGACACACGAAGTCGCGCGCGACGTTGCCGACGCTGTGCTGCGCGAAGCCTCTATCGCGTCTGGCGTGCCAGCTTGGCGCGCCTGGCTGATGTGGGCTGGCGTGCGGGTAGGTGGTGCATCTCATTTTGTAGCGCCTGCGACCCCGCAGCCTGCAATCGTTTTGAGTGCTGTGCCTGCGAGTATTTAGTCAAGCATTCAAGGTCAGTTTGCGAAATTGCGCAAGTTGGCAAGTTTTGCAAGTTTCCGGTTTTTCCAGCTCACCGCGATTAAGAAGCTGACATCATCATTTTAGGAATCACCATGCCAACAATGCGCGCAAAGTTTCAGATCAGCAAGATCGAGCAGTTCGGTACCACCGAGCAGTTGCACTTCAATGCAGTGAGCAAATCGACTGCATATCCGGCGGACGGAAGTGACGAAGACAACACGTATGCGCACTATTCGCCCTCAGCAACGTGCGTCATCAGCATCGCCAACCCCATGCTGATTGGAAAGTTCAAGGTGGGTGAAAAATATTACGTCGATTTCACGCCAGCCTGAATTTACATCTTTACACCTACTGTAAAGTCAAGCCCACCGGGCCGCCAAGTGCGGTTCGGTGGGCTTTTTTGCGTTGCGGGTGATAATTACTGAAGCATGATTCCAAATCAAGATAACCAATGCCTGAAAAGTATAGCTAAAAGTGTAGGTTCTGTTGTCATGTCGTTTTTTTTATTGGAGAACATACTCTGGCATCATGGGGCTGCCGATGTTCGAGACGGCACAACTCTTGAAGTCTTTCAATCTGTACGAAAACTAGCAAGCGCCTCATGCAAGAAGATATTCTGATCAACTGGTCGCCGCACGAAACCCGTGTTGCCATTGTCGAAAGCGGCGTGCTGCAAGAGCTGCATGTGGAGCGCACGCTCGAGCGCGGACTGGTCGGCAATGTTTATCTGGGCAAAGTGGTCAGGGTGTTGCCGGGGATGCAGTCGGCGTTCATCGATATTGGTCTGGAGCGGGCGGCATTCCTGCATGTGGCCGATGTTTGGCACCGCCAGAGCGAGGGCGAGCCGCCCAGCATGGCGCGCAACACGCAGCCGCAGAATCCGATTGAAAAACAGGTGTTTGAAGGCCAGACCCTGATGGTGCAGGTGATCAAGGATCCGATAGGCACCAAGGGCGCGCGCCTGTCCACGCAGATCAGCATTGCCGGGCGCATGCTGGTGTTCCTGCCGCAGGATGACCATGTCGGGGTGTCGCAAAAAATCCTGCAAAACCAGCGCGATGAACTGCGCTTGCGTTTGCAGAATTTGACCGATACCGAGGGCGGCGGATTTATTTTGCGCACCAACGGCGAGGACGCTTCGGATCTGGAGTTGTCCGAAGACATTGGCTACTTGCGCAAGGCGTGGGCGCGCATCAAGGAGGCCTCGGTACGTTTGCCTCCTTTGTCGCTGTTGCACCAGGACTTGAATCTGCTGCAGCGCGTGTTGCGTGATTTGGCGTGTGAAAGCACGCAAACCATCAAAGTTGACTCACGCGAGCAGTTTGAAGTGCTCAAGGCTTTTGGTCTTGAATTCATGCCCACCGCGGCCCTGAAGTTGCAGCATTACAAGGGCGAGCGTCCGATTTTTGATCTGTATGCGATCGACGACGAGATCGTCAAAGCCTTGGGCCGGCGGGTGGAACTGAAGTCGGGCGGTTATCTGATCGTGGATCAGACCGAGGCCCTGACCACGGTCGATGTCAATACCGGCGCTTTTGTCGGCGCGCGTAATTTTGATGACACGATTTTCAAAACCAATCTGGAGGCGGCCCAGGCGATTGCGCGGCAGCTGCGTTTGCGCAACCTGGGCGGCATCATCGTCGTGGACTTTATCGACATGGTGCGCGAGGATCATCGCGAATCGGTGCTGGCCGAGTTTCGAAAGCAGCTCGCCTGTGATCGCGTCAAGACCATGGCGCTTGGTTTTTCGCCGCTGGGCCTGGTCGAGATGACACGCAAACGCATCCGTGAATCGCTGGCGCACATGCTGTGCGAGCCTTGCGCTAGCTGCGAAGGCAAAGGCATCGTCAAGACCGCGCGGACGGTGGCCTACAACATTTTTCGCGAAATCCTGCGCGAAGCGCGCCAGTTCAATCCGCGTGAATTCCGAGTCGTTGCATCGCCCAAAGTCATCGAGCTGTTCCTGGACGAGGAAAGCCAGCACCTGGCGAGCTTGAGTGAGTTCATCGGCAAGCCGGTGTCGCTGCAGAGTGAAGCTGCCATGGGGCAGGAACAGTACGATATCGTGCTGTTGTAAGCCGCGTTGGAAGGTCAATATGTCAAGCCTTCACACTGCCAATCGATCGCCGATTCCGATTCTGATGTACCACCAGATCGAGGTCGCTGCGTCCAGAGGCGGCGCTTTTCGAAGCCTGTATGTGTCGCCCAGCGCGTTTGCCCGGCAGATGGCCTGGTTGCATTTTTTGGGCTTTCGGGCGCTGTCGATTTCGGCACTGATGCCTTACCTGCGCGGCAAGCGCAGGGGCAAGGTGGTGGGCTTGACGTTTGATGACGGCTACTTGAACAATTTCACCCATGCCTTGCCGGTTCTGCTCAAACATGATTTTTCCGCCACTTGCTATGCGGTGAGCCAGCACGTCGGCAAGACCAATTCGTGGGACCGCGACGCGGGCATCGCGCCAGCACCCCTGATGAGCGCAGCGCAACTGCGGCACTGGTGCGCGGCTGGGCAGGAGGTCGGGGCGCACAGCCGCCATCATCCGCGGCTGACACAACTCGATGCGGCAAGATGCCAGCAGGAAATCTCCGGGAGCAAAGCCGAACTGGAAGACATGACCGGTTCTGCGGTGCAGCATTTTTGTTACCCCTATGGTGATTACAACGCGGACCAAGCCGTCATCGCGCGCGCGGCCGGCTTTGAATCGGCGACCACCACGCAGCGCAGTCGCTGTCAGACCCATGAAAACATCATGCAACTGCCGCGCGTGCCGGTGGTTCGTTCCACCACCTTGCCTTTGCTGTGGTTGAAGGTGGCCACCGGCTACGAGGACAGGCGGCGTCAATGATTTCCAAAGTCAAAAACGCTGGCTTGCCGACCGGTGCGCCGGCACCCGCGTTGGCGGCAGGGCGGCGTCTGCGCATCGCCGTATTGAGCCGGGTGTTTGCACCCACCGCAGGCGGGGCCGAGCGCTACGCCGTTGCGTTGGTCGAGCAGTTGGCGCAGCGCCACGACATTCACGTTTTTGCCCAGGAAATTGACCATCAGTGGCCCGCTGTCGGCTACCACCGGATCGCTGCGCCGCGGATCAGGCCGCGCTGGATCAACCAGCTCTGGTACGCCAGCGTGTCCTGGTGGGCGACACGTCGCGGTTTTGATATCGTGCATTCGCATGAGAATACCTGGCACGGTCAAGTTCAGACCGTGCATGTGCTGCCGGTGAAGTACAACTTGTTTCATGGCATCGTCGGTTGGCGCTTGGCGCTGCGCTGGTTGAAGGTGCTGACCAGTGCGCGTTTGGGCGTTTATCTGGCGCTGGAACAGCTTCGCTTTGCAGCGCGACGCGGTCGCTGCATTGTGGTCACTTCGAGTCATTTAATGACGCAGATGGCCGCCGCCTACCCTGGCACGGTTCCGGCGCTGCGAATCCTGACGCCGGGTGTGACGCTGCCCGCTGCCATTGCCACGCCGGCACAGCAGATCGCTGCGCGCCAACGCCTGGGCCTGCCCGCGCTGGGGGATGGGATTTTGTTTGTCGGCAACGATTACCGCAAGAAAGGGTTGAAGACGCTGATTGCGGCATTGCCGCAGCTTCCCGCGAACGTCTGGCTGGCCGTGGTTGGCAATGCTTCGCAAATCCCTGCGTTTCGGGCGCAAGCGAAAGCGGCGGGTGTCGAAAACCGGGTTGTTTTCTTGGGAGTGCTCAGTGATGTCGGCGACGCTTATGTTGCCGCAGATTGTCTGGCACATCCTACCTTGCAAGACACCTTCGCCATGGTCGTGCTTGAAGCCATGGCACATGGCTTGCCGGTGGTGGTCAGCGGCGAACGCTACTGTGGTATTTCAGGCCTGTTGACGCCCGAGGTTGATGCCTTGGTTCTTGCCGATCCGCAGGACGCGCAAGCGCTGGCGCAGGCTTTGCTCAGACTGTTGCAGCAGCCGTCGCTGCGTTGTCGGCTGGGCCAGGCGGCGCGGGCATTTGCCGATGCGCACCAGTGGTCGGTGCTGGCCAGACAGCAAGAAGAAATTTATGGCTCGGCACTGTCGGCGCAGCACCAAGTCACTTCATGTGCCGGTCGGTGAGGGGGAGGCAGCCGGGCTGGCCGCGTTCTCATGCAGACCGAGTTTGTAAAGGCGGGCGTACTGGCCGTCCAGTTGCATCAGCTCGCTGTGATTGCCGATTTCAACGATCTGGCCGGCCTCCATGACCACAATCCGGTTGGCATGGTGGACGGTGGACAGTCGGTGAGCAATGACCAGCGTGGTTCGATTTTGCATGAGGCGGTCAAGCGCATCCTGCACGGCGCGCTCGGACTCCGAGTCGAGCGCCGAAGTTGCCTCGTCGAGAATGAGGACGGGTGCATCCTTGTAAAGCGCGCGGGCAATCGCCAGCCGCTGACGCTGCCCGCCCGAGAGTTGCATCGCGTTGTGGCCGACCTGCGTGTCTATGCCTTGGGGCAAGGTTTCAATCAGCCGCGTCAGGTTGGCCGCCTGAAGACAGCGGATAACTTTAGCGCGGTCGATTTCACCGCCCAGGGCCACGTTGGCGGCGAGGCTGTCGTTGACCATGACCACGTGCTGACTCACAAAGGCAAACTGGGCTCGCAGGCAAGAGAGAGACCACTCGCGCACATCATGGCCGTCCAGATAAACCTGGCCAGCGCTGATGTCAACAAAACGGGTGAGCAAGTTGACCAATGTGGTCTTGCCTGATCCAGAGGCACCCACCAGCGCAACCGTCTCACCGGATTGCACCAACAGGTCAACCGCCTTCAGCGCGGGCGTTGCGTCGGCTGTATAAAGTACGCTAGCCTGTGCGAATCTGATATCACCGCTGGCTCTGGGTTTGGTGAAATCGCCTTCGGTTTCGTTGGCGGTTGAATCAATCAGCGCGAGACCGCGCTCCAGTGCGATGAGGCCACGGGTGATCGGGCTGGACACCTCGGACAGCTGACGTATCGGCGCGATGATCATCAGCATGGCGGTCACGAACGCTACAAATGCGCCCACCGAGGTGCCGCTGCTGGCGCTTTGAAACAGGGCCACCGAGATGACGGCTGACAGGGCCACCGCTGCCAGCATTTGGGTCATGGGCGTCATGGCCGCACCGGCAACGGTTGACTTCATGGCCAAGTGCCGCAGTGATTCGCTGAGTTGCTCAAAGCGCCGTGCTTGTGACGGTTGTGCCGCGTACAAGCGAATGTCTCTATGGGCCAATACGTTCTCTTCCACGACATAGGCCAACTGGTCCGTCGCCGCTTGATTGGCTTTGGTCAGCCGGTGCAGTCTTCGGGTCAATACCCGCATAACGAAGGCGACCGCCGGGAACATGGCGGCCACAATCAGGGTGAGCTTCCAGTTCAGATAAAAAAGGTAGCTTGTCAGTGCCAGCAAAGTCAGTCCGTTGCGTGTCAAACTCAAAAGAGAATTGACCAACATGATGGATCCGTTTTGCACCTCATAGACCACTGTGTTGGAGAGCGTGCTTGAGTTCTGCTCGGCAAACAATTTAAGGTGGGCAACAAGGATCTTGTTGAACATGGCGCGGCGCATGGCCAGCAAACCGTGGTTGGTGATTTTGGTCAAACCAATTTGAGACACATAACCAGCCAAGCCGCGTACCGCAAACAACAACAAGAGCGAGACCGGAACCGTCCAGATGGCCAGTGTGCCTTGCTGGAAGCCGCGATCCAGCAGCGGTTTGAGAAGTGCCGGGATCAAGGGCTCGGTGGCGGCACCAACGATGGCACCCAAGGCAACGACAGCCCAGGTTCCCCGCAAGCTGCCAAAATAAGGCAGCAAGCGGCGCAGGCGCTGCATCAGACTGCCATAGAGTTTGTTCCCGTTTGGATAGGTATGGTTGTCTTGAGCCGGGGTCACGTTGCACCTTTCAAGCGAGCCGTCGCAGGCGCTGACCAGGGTTGACTCGATGCGCTTGCCGGGGTTCTGAGTCCAAGCGCTAGCAAGAGTCCGAGCGCGATGCAAAAGAAGTCGCCAATCAGGCTGTCGTATAAAACCGAGTTGAACAGGCAAGCGATGGCCAGCGCCGCCAAAACGGACAGCGTTGCGCGAGCGATGGACGACTTGAACCGTCGTGCGTCGCGGCCAATGCCCAGCATGAACGACAGCAGCAGCAGGGTGCCACCCAGGCCCAGTTCGACACCCCATAAAAAATACTCTTGATGGGGGTTCTTGACGGTACCAAAAGTAACCTCGGCGGTGCTGCCCTCCAGTCGTTGGACAGTCATGGTCCAGCTCCCCACGCCATGCCCGAACCAGGGCTGCTCCTGGATGGCCTGCAGCGAACGGTGCCATGCGTTCAGACGCCAGCCGGCGGAGTTTTTATCCCAACCCGAGGAACTCTCATCGTTACCCTGAATCGCATAGCTTTGACTTTCATGGACCATGATGGACAAGTTCTCACGCACCTGCGCCGATCCAAGGTACAAACCCGCAAGCACCAGGATGGGCGCGGCGAGCAGCGTGGGCAAGCGAAAATTTTTGGGCATTGCCCACATGGCAGACAGAGAGAGCATTACCGCGGCGATGAGGTAACCGGTACGTCCTATCAGCAGCACAAATACGTTGATCAGCGCTGCCGCGACAAATAGGCCACTGAGCCAACGCGGCCAGAGCCGGTCCGAGCGAAGATGCCAGAACACCGCTGCCGTCGTGGCGAAAATAATGGACTGGTCGAGGTAGCTTGAAAAAACAACATATTCGCTGCCTCGGCCCGACGCTGTCGCCCAGCCAATGGGCACGCCTGCTGCCAGCAACCATGAGCTGAACAAAAGAAAAGTTTGACCGGCGGCAAACGCGGCGATGCCCAGGCGTGCCTCGTGGGCGGTGCGAATCAGGCCGACCAGCAGCAATATTTCCAGCAGCTTGCCATGTTTGACGAACGCCGACAAGGCCAGTTCCTGGTCAGCCCCGGTCCACAACAAGCTCATTGAAAATGCCAGTACAGTAGCCAGGACGACCCGTGCTGTCCAAAGTTGATTCAGCACCACGTCGTTGCGTCGGTTGAAGCTAGGGGTCACCCAATAAACCAGGCCAAAAATGAACAGCAGTATTTTGGCAATGCTGATCCACGCCATGGGCAGGCTCGCTGATACTGCGACCAGA
>Ga0315272_10000070_pt1 | contig 40542 bp, 40 predicted proteins | sample C3_middle_MG_FD_203918 | JGI IMG/M metagenome (GOLD analysis project Ga0315272, IMG submission 203918) | Sediment microbial communities from Yellowstone Lake, YNP, Wyoming, USA - C3_middle | ecosystem: Environmental > Aquatic > Freshwater > Lake > Sediment | place: USA: Wyoming | collected...
CTGGGTTACATGAACCCCATCGATGCCATGGAGTTTTTCCGGGATAAGATGAAGGGAACCCGCTCCAACGCCGAATTTTTTGAGTCCATGAAAGGCGGTTGATTTTGGCAGGATCACAATTCTGGCTTGCAAAAAAAAGAATATAACGATATAGTCCACTGTTTTTGGGTCGTTTGGCGAAAAAATGAGCCCGTCTGGGCTGTGTATAATGGGTTTTTGTTAATTTAATGGAGGATTCTGGCCATGAAAGAAGGTGTACATCCCGAATATCATAAAATTGATGCCGTCTGTGCCTGTGGCAATGCAGTTGAACTTGGTTCGGTTCTTTCTGCAATAAAAGTGGAAATCTGTTCAGCCTGCCATCCGTTTTTCACCGGCAAGCAAAAGCTGATTGACTCTGCCGGCCGGATTGAGAAGTTCAATAAGAAATACGGTAAGCAGCAAGCAGCCGAATAAGAAATTTTTTTTGTCTGTTGATAACGCCTTTGGACCATTCCTGTAAGGGGAGATGGCTCAGGGGCGTTCCTATTTTGGCGAGATGATCATGTTTGCCCAACTTGAAAATGTTGCAGAACGCAAGCTGGCTCTTGAGGCCAGACTTTCAGAGCCACAGTTGGCAAGTGATCAAGCCGAATTTCGTCGGGTTGCCAAAGAACATGCCCATCTGGCAAAACTTGATGATCTATACAACAACTACAAGAAGGTGAACAAGGAAATCGCGGAGAATCGTCTTCTGCTTCAGGAAGAAGACGATAGCGAGCTCCGGGAGCTTGTCCGGGCTGATCTTGCAGAGCTGGAAATCAGCCAGGACGAATTGATCAAGGCGCTTCGGGTTGCTCTGCTCCCCAAAGATCCCAATGATGATAAAAATACCCTCCTTGAGATCAGGGCCGGCACTGGCGGGGACGAGGCCGCCCTGTTTGTCAGCGATCTGTTCAGGATGTACAGTCGATATGCCGAGTTGCAGGGGTGGAAGGTTGAGGTAATGACCAGCAATCCCACGGGAATCGGGGGATTTAAGGAAATAATCGCCTTGATCAGCGGCGAACACGTCTACAGTAAATTAAAATATGAATCCGGGGCCCATCGCGTGCAGCGTGTTCCCGAGACCGAGACCCAGGGGCGGATTCATACCTCTGCCGTTACCGTGGCGGTTATGCCCGAGGCGGAAGAGGTTGAGCTTGACATCAGCCCCAATGAATTGCGGTTCGATGTCTACCGGTCCACCGGTTCCGGCGGGCAGAGCGTCAATACCACCGATTCTGCGGTGCGGGTTACCCATCTGCCCACCGGGCTGGTGGTGACCTGTCAGGATGAAAAATCCCAGCACAAGAACAAGGCCAAGGCCTTGCAAGTTCTCCGCGCCCGGCTTCTCGACAAGATGCAGCGCGAACAGGACGAGAAGATGTCCGCGGACCGCAAGAGCCAGGTGGGCAGCGGCGACCGGAGCGAGCGTATTCGAACCTATAATTTCCCCCAGGGCAGGGTCAGCGATCATCGGATCAATCTTACCCTGTACCAGCTTGATGAAATCCTCACGGGAAAACTTGACGACATCATCGACCCCCTCATTGTCCATTTCCAGTCGGAAGCCTTGCAGATCATGCAATAACGCGTGCCCCGTGGATGCGGTCTTCCGTTTTCTTCCCTGGCAGGAAATCCGCCCATGATTCTCAAACAGCTATATCTTGAGAGCGTCCAACGCCTTGCAGATGCGGGCATTGCCGAGTCGGAAGTCGAAGCCGCGCTTTTGCTTGGGCATGTTCTGAGCTATTCCCGAACCCAGTTTTTTCTTGCCCTGGAGCAGGAAATCTCTCCGCAACAGTTTTCTCTTTTTAATCAGCTCCTTTCCCGGCGTCTCACCAGGGAACCATTGGCCTACATCACCGGTGAGCAGGAATTCTGGTCGCTGCCCTTCGCGGTTTCCCGCAAGGTTCTCATTCCCAGACCCGAGACGGAGGAGCTTCTGGAAAAGATTTTTGCCTCGGTGCGCCAGGATGGCCTGCCGCCTGGTCCGGTCCTGGATTTGGGCGTCGGCAGTGGGGCGATCACCGTTGTTCTTGCCCGTGAACTTGCGGATCGGCTGGTGTTTGGGGTGGACCTTTCTCTGTCCGCCCTGGGGGTTGCCCAGGGAAATATTTGGCGGCATCAGGTGCAGCCAAGGGTTTTGTTACTGAATGCTGACTGGTTGACTGCTATCAAGCAGGAAAAAAGGTTTGCCCTGGTTGTTTCCAATCCGCCCTACATCGCCACAACGGCAATGGAGACCCTACAGCCGGAGGTGCGGGATTTCGAGCCGCATCGTGCCTTGAGTGCCGGGGTTGACGGTCTCTCCGATATCCGTGCCTTGGCGGCACAAGTGCACCCGGTAATGCTGGCTGGCGGCCTGTTTTTCATGGAGATCGGTGCGGATCAACAGGAAGCGGTGCTGAAAATCTTTTCTTCCTTTCCCGAATATGATAGGTTGCAGGTCCATCCTGATCTGGCTGGTTTGCCGCGTATTTTTCAGGCCCGTCGCTGCTGAGCCGTAAGCCGAATTTTTCCCGCGATTTTTTAATTAAGTGAGAACCTTATGGATAAGATAGTTATTGAAGGTGGATATCCCCTGCATGGTGAAATTCCGGTGAGCGGCGCCAAAAACGCGGCCCTGCCGTTGATGGCTGCCTGTCTGCTGAGCGCTGAACCGATCATCTTGCGCAATGTCCCGGATCTTCGGGATGTCCGAACCTTTCTTACTCTGCTGGAGTCTTTTGGGGTGAAGTGGCAGAAAGAGGGCACGGTGCTTGTGCTTGATGCCGGCACCATAACCAGCTGTGAGGCTTCTTATGAGTTGGTGAAGACCATGCGGGCCTCGGTCTTGGTTTTAGGGCCCCTTCTCGCCCGGATGGGTACGGCTCGGGTTTCCCTGCCCGGGGGCTGCGCCATCGGTGCCCGGCCCATCAATTTTCATCTCCAGGGTCTGGAGAAACTCGGTTCCCAGAACGAATTGAGCCAGGGGTATGTAGAGGCCAAGGTCGAGGGAAGGTTGCAGGGAGGCACCGTCTGTTTCGATATCCCTTCTGTCACCGGCACGGAGAATATCCTCATGGCCGCGACCCTGGCCGAGGGCGTCACTGTGATCAAGAACGCGGCCCGTGAGCCGGAAATCGGGAATCTTGTCGATCTGCTCGTTGCCATGGGGGGGCGGATCAAGGGCAAGGATTCCGACACCCTGGTGGTTGAGGGGGTGAATAAACTGCACGGGGCCGAACAGGAGGTCATCCCCGACCGAATCGAGGCCGGGACCTATCTCATCGCGGTTGGCGCGGTTGGCGGCGAGGCTACGGTGACGCAGTGCAACCCGCAGCATCTGCCTGCCCTGCTGGAAAAATTGCGGGCGGCGGGGCTTTCCATCGAGGAGGGTCAGGCCCGTATCCATGTCGCCCGGAAGGGGCCTCTGAAGAGCGTGGACATCAAGACCATGCCCTATCCCGGCTTCCCAACGGATCTCCAAGCCCAGATCATGGCGTTGATGACCTTGAGCGATGGGTTGAGCGTGATTGCCGAGACCATCTTCGAAAACCGTTTCATGCATGTGGCCGAGCTGCATCGCATGGGAGCTGATATCAAGGTGGATGGCCACAGTGCCATTGTCACAGGCACAGGCCGGTTGAGTGGAGCACCGGTGATGGCCACGGATCTGCGGGCTAGCGCCTCCTTGGTAATCGCGGCCCTTGCCGCCGAGGGGGAAACTCATATTTCCCGGGTTTATCATCTGGACCGGGGCTATGACAACCTGGTCGGCAAACTCTCCGCCGCCGGTGCCAGAATCAGGCGCGAAAAGGAGTGACTCTCATCCCGGTAGGACGATGCTTACCGTGGTGCCTTCCCCTTCTTTGCTCGCGATTCTAATTGTGCCCCCATGTTCGTCAATGATTTTATAAACCATGGCCAGCCCCAGACCAGTACCTTCCGGTTTGGTCGTAAAATACGGGTCCATGACCCGTTCCAGAATATCCTTGGCGATTCCGCCACCTGTGTCCCGCACGTCTATTTCAATAGTATCCGACCGATCCCCCTCATGTACCGACACCCGTAGTTCTCCTCCGTGCTCCATGGCCTGTAGGCTGTTGAGGTAGAGGTTCAGCAGCACCTGGTTGAGCCGGTCTTTGTCCAGCCGCACTTGCTTGCGCGCAAGGGTGATCTCATGGTGTACGGCAACGCCCAATTCCCTGGCGTCACTTTGGATAAGCTTGAGGGAGGCCTCGATGAACGGTTCGATCTCAACCTCGGTAACGGCCAAGGGGAGGGGGCGGGCGTAAGTCAGCAGTTCGGTGATGCTGCGGTTGAGCCGTTCCACCTCGTTGATCAATAACCTGGCCGCCTCACCCTCCTCACTTTCCACTGGAAAACGTGAACCAAGCAGGGTGGCGAAACCCTTGATGGAACTCAATGGGTTTCTCACCTCGTGGGCAACGCCGGCGGCCATCTTGCCCAGGGCGACAAGACGGTCATGGCGGCGGACTTGGGCTTCGAGTTTTTTAATCTCTGTGACATCGTACATGAGCATGACCCGGCCTATGGCGTTGCTTTGGCCATCGGTGATGGGCACGGAGCTGATGTGCAGATGAGTGGGCGTTGGAGAATCCGGGGGCAGGAGAATCTCTTTGTCGATGATTTCCCCTTCATGTTCTCCTTGGGGGATGAGTTGCTGAATTTGCGGCAGGACCGCTGCCTGAAGATGGCCAATGGCCTGTTCCGGTGTTTTTCCGGTAAATCTTGCCGCAGTGCTGTTGAAGGTCTGGATATGTCCTTCGGCATTGGTTGCGATGATGCCCACGGGTAGACGGGAGATCAGCAAGTCGGTAAAGGCCCTCATGTTCATAAGGGTTTTTTGGGATGACCGGTAGCTTTGCGCGGTGAGCAAGGCGATCCAGCCGCCTATCGCCACCAGCAGCATGGCGATGGACATGTAGAGCATGTGGTACCGGTCCTGCTGGATGATCTTATCCTGTTCCGCCATGTCAAGGCCGACGACAATCGAGAGATTTTCTCCGGGCAGCCAGGCGTTGTTGCCTGGAGGGAACTGACAGGCCGCAGGGGTTTGCGCCTCTTCACCGGCAGGACTGTCCTGTTTTTCTGTCGGCTGCATGGCCTGTAAGTGTCGCTTGAAGAAACCGCGCCCGCGCATGAACGGTTTGAATGGCGCTACAATTTCAAAGATTTTTTGTTTTGTTCCTTGGTCGCTGATAATTTGGTATTTGCCGATGGGGGCAAACTCGGTGTCAGCAAGCAGGGGGTGGTCGAGATCGGCACCCACCAGGGCGGGAGTGCTATGCGCCACGATTTTGCCTGTGGTGTCGGCAACCGCGATATAGAGAATGCCCGATTCACCTGCCGCCTGTTCGATCAAATGCTGGAATTGTTGGGTATTGGGGGAGCCCATCATCATCGAGGCCCTGGTGCCTGCGCCGACAAAACGGATTATGGCCTGCCCTTTGTTGAAAAGGCTTTCGGTCATGATCCGCTGTTCCCGTTGCAGGTTGTTGGCTGCGAAGAAAAACACAATGGCAATGAGCATGCCTATGGCCGTGGCGAGAATCCAGGGAGAGGCATAGGCAAAAGGGGAGGTAACTATTTTGGTTTTCTTTGTCATGAGGCCTTATCCAGGGGGAAAATTTCTGTGGGCATGGAAAATATGCTCGTCTCTATGAAACCATTATTATGCTGCACTAGCAATTATTGTTCCTTGTCTGCTTCAGCCCGAGAAATGTAAACACCATGCCATGCACTCCTCTTTTTATTTCTTGGGGTGGGCCGGTTGGGTAAAAAATAGCCAATCAGCCACCTGGCGCTTGGATAAAAAGTATCCAGCCTATGTCCTTGGGCATGCTTCCGTACGAGATTCTGTTTTTGTTGTTGATAAAGAACTTGTCATTTCGGCATGTTATATTTTGTCTGGCTGTTGGCATGCTTGTTGTAATAAGAACAGAATACATGGATCAACCATTGTAACCCATTTTTTCAACACCATATGATCAGGAGGTAAACGATGAAAAAGACACTACTTGTAGTTGCCGCAATAGCGACGATTGGTTTGGCCGGGTATCAGCTTGCCGAGGCACAACCTTGGGGAGGCGGACCGGGAATGGGGCCTGGCTGCGCAATGATGGGTGCCTCTGGGCAGGGTCAAGAGCAGATGAGTGAAGAGACCTTGAAAGCCAGGGAGAAATTTTTTAACGAGACAACAGAGCTACGCAAGAAGATGTTTTCTAAGAATACAGAGCTGGAAGGAGTCATGAGCGGGGCAAAGCCCGACGAGAAAAAGGCGGCAAAGCTTTCGGAAGAGTTGTTTGATCTCCGTGGTCAGATGCACAAAAAGGCTCAAGAGGCAGGGTTGGCCCAGGCCGGTTGCGGTTGTGGTGGCCCTGGGATGGGTATGGGCATGGGCGCCGGCTCCCATCGTCGCTCCTCCCGCTGATAACATCCGCTGATAGTTTTTTTAGGTGGGCTTCATTGTTGACGCCCACCTATTTTTTTGCCTGCAATCCGGAGTGTCGGGCATCGGATTATTATGAGCCTGCCCTGCATGCTGCACGGCGTGGGGGTGTCAGTTGGTCTGCTTTGTTTGCCGTTCCAAATGGCATGCTGCTTCCCGCATCATGTCATTGAGCAGGGCCAGCCTAGTGGATTCGACTTTTTCGTATGGTAGTTCGAGAAACAGGGCGATGTCGGATATTTCTATGCCTGCCCCGAAATGTTCTTCCGCAATAATGATCTTGAGAAAATCCTCTTTGACAAAAGTCTGTATCTCTTGACTGATATCGGCCAAGGTGTCACAGGCGTGGTCATATGTCCGGCCCTGGGACAGTTCTTCCCGCATTTTTTTCACAGCACGTTCGTATTCCCTGTGCATGACGGCATTAAATTGTACATACTGTTTTTTGTTGGCAAAGGACATGGTCTTCTCTCTAGTTTTTTTCGGTGCAGGGGCATGATCTGTGTGGCTGGCATGCCTTGGCAACGGTGTTATGCTGATTGTTTACCACATATTGGTTAGGCAAAAACAGAAAAAAATGAGGATGAACATTGTGCAGTTCTGTTGGCGCTGCCGAGCAACCTTTTTAGGCGAGGCTTTCGATCTAAGAATGGCGATAAAGAATATCTGTAATCTCCGGGCAGGCATATTTCTTTTTTTGATGTCAGGTTGTCTGTTTTTCTCATCCTTTTCGTGGAGTGAGGAGCTTTTCGACGCCGATGGTTTTCTGGTTCTGCGTGCCCCCTCCTTTCATACAACAGAGATGGTACATCCTGGAACCTTACCGGAAGAGGCTTTGTTGCAAACCGCCTATGCCGGAGGGGAAACCTTGCGCTACACGGTCAGCTGGCTTGGTATAACGGCGGGAGAACTCGTCATGCAAGTCAGTAAGATTGCCGACCGCCATGAGGCCTTTGCCATTGACGTGACAGCCAGGAGCGCGGGGTTGCTCGCCGTATTTTATCCGGTGGAGGACCATTTTCGCACCATGGTTCAGGGGCGGATGCGCTTGCCAAGTCGTCATGAGATGCAGCAGATGGAGGGCCGTCGAATAAATAGCAAGCTTACCCTGTATGACCAGGAGAAGTTTCGCATATCCCACCGTAAAAACGATGAACCTGCGGATATCTATCAGCTTGCGGGGCCGGTACAGAACGAGTTTTCCTCATTTTTCTTCATGCGGGCGTTGTCTTTTGCCGGGGAGTCCCCGATGGTCGTCCCTACCTTTGCCGATAAAAAGCGGCATGAGGTGGTTGTCACCATGGAGGGAAAGGAAGAGCAGGAAGGCGTGTTGGGCAAGAAAAACACCATCAAGGTTCAACCGCATCTGAAATTCAAGGGCCTGTATGAAAAAATAGGGGACCCTTTAATCTGGCTCACCGATGATGCCTGGAGAATTCCCACCAAGATTAAGGCGAAGATCGTCATCGGCTCCCTGACGGCGGAACTGGTTGAATACACAGGCCCTGCTGGGAAATTCCCCCTCACAGACACTCCCAAAGAATTACCTCGATAATCTTCGGGGGATACTCGGTAAGTCGCCACAATTTTCCCTGCGCCGTGGTGTTGGCGGCAAGGGCGGGGATATCCTTTTGCGAGAGGCCCAGGTCGGCAAGCGAGGTGGGGGCGCCTATTTTCTGCAACCATTCGCGGAAGAGGCGGATTCCTTCCTGGACGAGAAGCTGCTGATCCGCCTCAGCCACCTCGAAAACCTGCGTGGCAAAAAGGGCTTGGCGGGCCGGATTATTCCGGGCGGCAAAGGCCATGGCTCCAGGGAGGATGGCTGCGAGTCCTGCACCGTGGGGGATATTGTGCAGGGCGCTGAGGGAGTGTTCGATCAGGTGGAAAGGGAATCCGACCCGGCCCAGTCCCGCAGCACTGATGCCGTTTAAGGCCAAGCTGCTTGCCCACATGAGTTTGGCCCGGCTCTGGTAATCCGAAGGGTTGGCCAGGGCTGCCACGCAGGCGGCCATCAGGGTTTGCATCAGTCCGGCGCTGTACTGGTCCTGCAAGGGGGAAAAGGACTCTTCCCGGTTCAGGTAAAATTCGAGCAGGTGGCTGAAGGCATCCACTGCCCCAAAGGCGGTGGCGGAGGGTGGAACGCTGAAGGTGACGGTGGGGTCCAGGATGGCGATGCTCGGGAAAAGGTGGCGGTTCCCGATGCCGATTTTCTGATTGGTTGCCCCATTGGTGAGCACCATGCCGTTGTTTGTTTCAGAGCCCGAGCCGGCGACCGTGGGCACGGCGATAACCGGCAGGGCACCTTTGATGCTTTTTTTCCCCTTGAAAAACCCCCAAACATCGTGGCCTGCCAAGGCTCCGGCGGCAATGGCCTTGGCGCTGTCCATGACGCTGCCGCCTCCCACGGCGACAATAACCCCGACCCCGTTTTTTTGCGCAAGGGCAACACCCTGTTGGACATGGCTTAAGACTGGGTTTGGCTGCACCCCCTCATGTTCGACAACTTCAATCCCCGCTTTGCGTAAAGATTGGTGGACAGTCTGGTAAACCCCAAGGTTTTTCAGACTCTCTCTGCCGGAAACCAGCAAGGCCTTGGTGCCAACGGACGCGGTCTGCTTGCCTGTCTGGCCAAGGGTTCCTTTGCCGAAAATAATTTTTGTTGGGTTGTGAAAAACGAAGTCTCGCATGGCGGATCAGCCTGTGGGGCAGTCGACCACGGCGTTGGTTAGGCGGACAAAATCCTCAATGGTCAGCCGCTCTGCCCGGGTCTCCGGATTGATGCCCGATTGGGTCAGCAGGGCGGATATCTGCTCCCGGGACAAGCCGTTGATCATGCCTGCGCTTAAGGAGTTGCGCAGGGTTTTTCGTCGCTGGCCAAAAGCGGCATTGACGATGCGGCGGAGCAGTTTCCGGTCATGGGGAGGGAGCTGCGCCACCCTTTCCGGAACAGGACGAAATGTGATCCGCACCACCACGGAATCAACCTTGGGTCGCGGGTGAAACTGGTCCGGGCCTACCTGCATGATGGTTTTTACCGAGGCACAGCCGGCAAGCAGGACGGAGAGCACCCCGTATTCTTTTGAACCCACCGAGGCGGTGAGGCGCTGGCCCACCTCCTTTTGTAGCATGAGCACAGCCCGGTCCAGCGACTCATGATTCTCGATGAGTTTGAACAGGAGCAGGTTGGAGATGGAGTAGGGGAGGTTGGCCAGGATTTTCAGCGGGCCATTGCTCTGGGCCGCAAGTTCGCCAAAGTCGGCTTTGAGAAGATCCTGGTGGATGAGGGTGACGTTGGTAGGTAGCGATTGGTGTTCCTGGTGGTAGGCAATGATCCCGGCATCAAGCTCCAGGCCGATGACCTGCTTGACCCGCTCGGCCAGGGGTAGAGTCAGGGAACCTAATCCCACCCCGAGTTCCAGAACAGAATCGTCCGGGGTGACCCCCGATAGCTCGACAATGCGTTCTGCTGTCTGGCGGTGGACAAGGAAATTTTGCCCCAATTTTTTACTGGGGGCCAGTTGGTGCTCGGTCAGGATTTTTTTTATGGGAAGATAATTGGCCATGTGGTCTCAGGTAAGAATATGTTTTTCCAGTCTCTTTTTGCGGAGAGCACTGAAAAATTTGAAGGAAAGGATATATCCGGCGCAGGTAATCGGGATTGCCAGCAGGACCCCGCCGACAAGCATGACCCCAACAGCCTCAAGGCCCAGTTGTTTGAGGGGGGCGAGGCATTGTTTGAAGCCTATGCCAGAGGTAAACAGGCACAACAGTGATTGGATTCGAGTCCAGGAGAGATGTCCGGGAAGCAGCCAGTTTCCTATCTTCCAGGAGAAATAGTACTGCGGCAGCCAAGTGAGGGGATTGCTGATTGCCGTGGCTGCGATCAGGGCGGCCAGGATGTTTCCCCGCAGGGGCCAGGCAAGGACGATGATGAGTGCGCTGTGCAGAGGAATGGTCGGGGTAATGCCGACAAAAAGACCAATGGCGACACCCAGGGCCAGGGAATGCGGGTCTCCCTGCAAGCGGAGAAATTTGAGATAATAGTATTTTGCGGCGCGGTTAGGTTTCATGGTTCGACGCGGATTTCGGGCGGAGTTGGTGGACTTCCCCCGCAAACAGCCCCCGGATGCAGGATTGGCGAGCGTGAATAGGCATCGGTGTCAAACGAGGTCGTGGCTTTTTGGCCAAAATGATAAAAGCCTGCCAGGGCGATCATCGCTGCATTATCCGTACACAACTCAAGGGAAGGCATGAAAATCTTGATGCCCCGCTCGGCGCCGAGGTTCTGGAGAACGGCCCGCAGTCGGGAATTGGCTGCCACTCCTCCGGCCAGGGCAACGGTGGATATCCCGTGCATCTGCGCGGCCTTGAGCACCTTTGTGCACAGCACCTCCACCACCGCCTCCTGAAAAGACGCGCAGACATCGGGGATATCGAACGGCTCGTTTTTTTGCTGGCGTTGGTGGACATAGTTGGCAACCGAGGTTTTTAGGCCGCTGAAGCTGAAATCGAGACTGTCCGGTCCAAGCCAGGCACGGGGGAAGGGGATCGCCGCAGGATTTCCTTGCTCGGCCAAGCGGCTGATCACCGGCCCGCCTGGGTATTCAAGGCCAAGAATCTTGCCCACCTTGTCAAAGGCCTCGCCGGCCGCATCATCCCGGGTTCTGCCCAAGGGTTGGATGGTGGTGTGATCTTGGACCAGGAAGATGCTGGAATGTCCACCGGAAGCAACCAAGGCGATATAGGGGAATTCCGGCTGCTCTTTTTCCAAAAAAGGAGAGAGGAGATGGCCGATAATGTGGTCAACCCCCACATAGGGTATGCCCTTCACCGCCGAGATGGCTTTGGCAAAGGACAGGCCGATGAGCAGCGAGCCGACCAGGCCTGGCCCCTGGGTGACGGCCAAGCCGTCAAGATCGTCCAGGGTGACCCCTGCTTGCCTGAGAGCCGTCTCCACCACCGGATAGATGTTTTCTAAGTGCTTCCTGGAGGCAAGCTCGGGAACCACGCCACCGTATGGGCTGTGCACCGCAATTTGGGAGTTGATGACATTGCTCAGCAGGGTGTTGCCGTCGCGTAGAACCGCAGCGGCGGTTTCATCGCAGGAGCTTTCAATGCCGAGGATGAGCATGGACGATTTTTTCCAGGGTAAGGTTTAAGAATGGGTTGAAAATGACGATTGACGAATGCCCCCAGGCATCGTAGTCTTACGTCCCTCATTATGTAGCAGGAAAGCCGGAAAAAATCAAAGGTTGATGCAGGCGGGGCGGACGATTTCATCCGGACAGCCGAGTGGGCATCGGTCCAAGATGGGTTCCCCCGCTGGCACTTTTAAAAATACACAGATGATGAGCATGGAAATCAATCACGAACGATCTGCGGGAACGCAACCAGCAACTCCTGCCATTCCGAATGAATCGGTTCTTCCCGGGCAATCTCAGCCAGAGCGCCTGACGGACATGTTCGCCCGTTCTATCAGCTATCTGCGGATATCACTCACTGACCATTGTAATCTCCGCTGCCAGTACTGCTCACCGCAGGAAGGGCAGGTCAAGTTGACAAGCGAGGAGCTGCTCAGCTACGAGGAGATTCTCCGGGTAGTGCGCCTTGCCGTTTCCCTTGGCATTGAAAAGGTCCGGTTGACCGGCGGAGAACCATTGGTGCGGCGGGATGTGCTCCCCTTTATCAAGGCATTGGCTGAAATCCCTGGCCTCACGGACATCCGTCTTACCACCAACGGTGTTTTGCTGGCCGATTATGCCGAGGCCTTGCAAAAGGCCGGGATCAGTAAGCTGAATATCAGTCTTGACACCCTGCGTCCGGAGCGTTTTCAGCAGATCACGGGGGTTGACGCCTTTGCCAGGGTCTGGGCCGGGATCAGCAAGGCCAGGGAGCTTGGTTTTTCCCCGATCAAACTGAATGTCGTTGCTCTGAAGGGGGTAAATGATGACGAGTTCATCGACTTTGCCCGACTGACCCTTACGGAGCCGCTACAAATCCGTTTTATCGAGTTCATGCCCATTGGCGCTTCAGCCCTCTGGGACAAAGGGAAATACATCAGTTCCCAGGAAATCATGGAACTTATCAAACCTTTGGGGTCGCTTGAGCCGGTACCGGCGAAGCATATGGATGGGCCTGCCCGTATTTACCGGTTTTCTGGGGCGCTCGGCAGTGTCGGTTTTATCAGCCCCATCAGTCATCATTTCTGCGATCGGTGCAACCGGTTGCGGCTTACTTCGGAAGGCAGACTGCGGTCCTGCCTTTTATCCGATCAGGAAACCGATCTCAAGGCCAGACTACGCAGTGGGGCAACCGATGCAGAGATCAGGGCGCTTATGGTTGCGACTATTCTTGATAAACCGAAAGGGCATACTATTTCGCCGGACGGACTGGGGAACTGCCATGGACAGATGTCACGGATAGGCGGCTAAAAAGAGGGTATGGAGCAGGGGGTGAGAGGTTCCGCTTTTGTTCTTTGGCCTGCGTTACTCTCCCAAACGGGGGTAGGACCCTAGCCACTCGAAATACGAGCAGATTTCTTTCAGCTGTTCACAACCGTCCCTGACAATTTCATCATCCAGATGGCCAAGCAGGTCGATGAAGAAAAGGTAGCGGCCGGGTTCGTCCTTGATCGGACGCGATTCGATCCGGGTCAGGTTGATGGAGCGTTGGGCCAGGATGCTCAGGGCGTCGTTTAAGGCGCCGGGCCGGTCCAGAAGGCTTACCAGCAGGGAGGTTTTGTCCTTGCCGCTTCTGGAGGGTGATTCCTTGCCGATGAGCAGGAAACGGGTGGTGTTGCCCCGGTAATCCTCGATTCCCTTGACCACCGTCTGCAACTGATAGGTGGTGATGGCCAGTGAGCTGGCAATGGCGGCCACGGTAGGGTCTTCCGCCGCCATTTTCGCGGCGACGCTGGTGCTGAAGACATCCTGAACCGTGACGTTGGGAAGATGCTTTTTTAGCCATTGCCGACACTGGGCAATGGGCTGCGGATGGGAAACCACCAGCTTGATGTCATCCATATTGCCTGATTTGTTGACCAGGTTGTGGATGATTCCCAGATTCAATTCCCCGCAGATTTTGACATTGTACTTGATGAAGGAGTCCAGGGTCGAGGTGACCGCGCCTTCGATGGAGTTTTCCACTGGAACGATGCCGTATTGGGTTCTGCCTCGCTCAACCTCGTCAAAGATGTCCTCAATGGTTTCCAGAGGGAGATATTTGGCGGAGTGCCCGAAGTATTTCATCCCGGCCAAATGGGAAAAAGTTGCTTCCGGACCAAGGTAGGCGACATCCACCCTTTTCTGCGAGAGGCGGCAGGTGGTGATGATCTCGTGGAAGATACTCAAAAGGGGCTGTTCGGGAAAGGCGCCGTTGTTTTCTGCAAGCAGGCGTTCGAAGATTTGTCGTTCCCGCAACGGATCCCATTTCGCCTTGTTGTTTTGGTTTTTGAGTTCGCCGATTTTTTTGGCGCAGAGCAACCGTTTTTTGAGAAGCTCCAAAAACTGGCTGTCTATGGCGTCGATTTGCTGCCGGACATCGGCAAGGGTGAGGTCTTTTTTGTTTTTTATCATGAGATTGCTGGTTTTTGAGGGCTGTGTTTCTGTAACGTAGTTGGTGTATGCTCTATTCTGGGGCCAAGACTTTTTGTGATTTTAGGCAATTTCCCTTGGGCACAGTGACTTTATTAATCGTATCCACTGAAAAATAAAAGGGAAAAGTTCTGGCGGTCCGCCAGGGGCTGTTTCTTCAGGGAAAGTCGCCAGTCAGGGGGATTAACTGTTTGCTTCTCCTGGTGGATAATGTATAAACGATTTAATGAGATATTCTGGGCTTTGCTGTCGTGGTAAGGCCTTGGTGTGTCAGCCAGAAAGAGAAAAAACGTGTAATCGCTTCCCCGGTCGGATGGATCATGAAAGTAAAAAACTGCATGCAAAAAGACCTGATCATCATCGGCAAAGATGCCTTGCTGCAAGAGGCGGGGGCGTTGATGAAAAAACATTCCATCCGCCATTTGCCGGTGGTGGAGGATGAGCAGCTGGTCGGCTTCATAACGGAGAGCGATTTGCGGCAGTATTCGTTTCCTGCGCAGGAGAAGGATATCCATGTGCGCGAGGTGATGGTGCTCAACCCCATTACTGTTAATATCAATGCCAGCATTGAAAAAGCGGCCTGTCTCATTCATGATTACAAGATCGGCGGGTTGCCGGTTCTTGATAAAAAGAAACTGGTGGGGATCATTACCGCCATTGATTTGCTCTCGGCCTTTATCAATATGATGGGGTTGTTGCGGGACTCATCGCGGCTGGATGTTCTGGTCGGCAAGGTCGGTGGGGTCGAGGATGTTACCCGGATTATTAAAGCACACGGGTGTGAGATAATCAGCGTGGCAACGGAAAGCCATTCTTCCCGGCGAAAATTGTATTGCTTCAGGCTGGAGAAGGGCGAGTTGGACAAAGCAATTGAGGCCCTGGAAGATGCTGGCCACAAAGTTGTCTCGGTAGTGGATTAACCGCCGGGATGGTGTGACTATTCTCGGGAAGGAGCGGGTTACATGAGCGAGTTTAAGATTCAGAAAACATACGAAGAAATCAATGCCAAAATCAAGGCGGGCCAGGCTGTAGTGGTCACCGCCGAAGAGATGGTCGGTATTGTGAAAAAACATGGCCCGGTTGATGCGGCCAGAAAGGTGGATGTGGTCACCACCGGCACCTTCTCGCCCATGTGTTCTTCCGGGGCGTTTATCAATTTCGGCCACTCCAACCCCACCACCAAGGCGCTCAAGGTGTGGCTGAACAATGTCCCCGCCTATGCCGGACTCGCGGCGGTTGATGTCTACCTCGGCGCGACGGAGCCGACTGAGGACGATCCCTTGAATAAGGTTTTCCCCGGTGAATTTCTCTATGGCGGCGGACATGTGCTTGAAGATCTGGTGGCCGGGAAAAAGGTGCTGCTCAAGGCTGTTGGTTACGGAACCGACTGCTATCCTAATAAAAACATGGAAAAAGAGGTGACTCTTGCCGATCTGCCCTACGCGCTTCTGGTGAATCCCCGCAACTGCTACCAAAATTATAATTGCGCCATCAATCTTTCCGACCGCACCGTTTATTGCTACATGGGCACCCTGAAGCCACAGGTGAGAAATGCAACATATTGTAGCGCAGGCGAATTGAGCCCTCTGCTGAACGACCCATTTTATAAGACCATTGGTTTGGGCACGCGGATATTTCTCGGAGGCGGAGTCGGGTATGTGACCTGGCACGGTAGTCAGCATAACCCGAAAGCCCTGCGTTCAGAAAACGGCACCACCAGAAGAGCGGCTGGCACCTTGATGGTGCAGGGGGATATGAAGCAGATGTCTGCCCGTTGGCTTAAGGGTGTGAGCATGCAGGGCTACGGGAGTTCTCTGGCCGTGGGAATCGGGGTGCCAATTCCCATTTTGAATGAGGAGATGGCTGCCTATACCGGGGTTTCCGATGCCGAGATCTTTACCCAGATCGTTGATTATTCCTACGATTACTCCCATGGCGTGGCGCGCAACTATGGCGAGGTCAGCTATGCGCAGCTCAAAAGCGGCCAGATCGAGGTGAATGGTAAGATGGTGCCCACGGCACCTCTTTCCAGCGTGGTTCGGGCGCGGGAGATTGCCGAGACCCTCAAGGGTTGGATAACCGCGAGAAAGTTTTTTCTGGAAAAGCCCATCCAGACTTTGCCGTCAGAGTAGCGCCGCCAGGGTGGATACTTCTCTATCCAGAAAATATCGACAGCTGCAGCAAGTATTTTCACGGCACCGGGAGGTCGCCATTGCCTTTTCCGGCGGAGTGGACAGCTCCTTCCTTCTGTATACGGCCTGCGCAACCTTGGGCCCCTCGTCGGTCCATGCCTTCCATGCCAGGTCTGAGCTTCTGCCGCCCTTGGAGGCAGAGCGGGTTGCACGCACTACTCAGGAGTGCGGTTGTTTTCTTCATTCCATCGAGATCAAGCCGTTCAGTTGGCATAAGTTCGTGGCCAATGGTGCCGATCGTTGTTATCACTGCAAGAAAAAAATCTATCAAACATTTTTAGCCGATCCTTTTTTCATCAAAGGCGCAGTGCTGTTCGATGGCACCAATCGTGACGATCTCGGGCAAGATCGTCCAGGGTTACTGGCCGTTTCCGAAATGAACGTGCAAACGCCCTTGGCTGATGTCGGTTTTTTCAAAAAAGAAATCCGGTTACTCAGTCGGGAAGTCTCCCTGTCAACTTGGGATGCCTATGCCTCCTCGTGCTTGGCCACCAGAATAGCGCCACAGGAACCCATCACCAGGGAAAAAATTTTACTGGTGTCCCAGTGTGAGGCGTTGTTGCAAAAAAAAGGGTTTAAGGGAGTGCGGGTGCGCCTTTCCGAAGAAAATGCAACCATTGCTGTGCTGCAAAAAGACTTGTGTGAACTGCAAAAAAAACTTGTATTTTCGGACATTAAGGATGTCTTTATGTCCTTTGGCTTGCGTGGGGTTGTGCTTGATCCGCAAGGCAGATTGGACTGACAGGGGGGGATTCGTTACCGTAGATCAGTTAAAAAAAATGCATCGATATGTCATTTTTTTCTTATTTCATCACATTTTTTGTTTGACAGACGGTTTTTTTTGTTTGACAATCACTTCACATCAGTTTAAATCGCCCCTAAGGCAACTGTATTACGGTGCTTGTAGAAGGCAGAGAATCTCTAAATTCACGAGGAGGAAGGAGAGGAATGAATAAGAGTGAATTAGTCGAGAGCATGGCAAAGGCTGGCGGTATCAGCAAGGCTGCAGCAGAGAAGACCCTTGGCGGCATGCTGGCCGCAGTTACCGGTGCTTTGAAGAAGGGCGACAAGGTAACTTTGGTTGGGTTTGGCACATTTTCTGTGACCAAGAGGGCGGCCCGTCAGGGACGCAATCCTCAGACCGGGAAGGCCATCACCATCAAGGCCCGGAAAGTTGCTCGCTTTAAGCCAGGCAGCAAGCTTTCTGAAGCAGTAAAGTAACTGATTTTCATCAGTCGCTGTATCTGTTCAACAGACAAGGCAGGTCCTCCTTGAGAAGGGAGAGCCTGCCTTCTTTTTTGTTGACGCCCCCAAAAACTATGGGTACATATGCTCCACAATTCTCCCGGCATGGTTCTAGGCTGGAAGAATTGTGGAGCAAAACGAAAATCATCATGTCGGGATGTGGCTCAGCCTGGTAGAGCACGTGCTTCGGGAGCACGGGGTCGGAGGTTCGAATCCTCTCATCCCGACCAGTAATAGCAACGGCTTGCGGATAATTCCGTAAGCCGTTTTTTTGTTGCGATTTGTTCCTGGGGTTGGGCGGGTGATTTTGTCAGTTTCTTCCCCGCCGTGGACTGAATTATTTGGGCCATATTTTTTTCACCTCGCAGTCAATCCCGCCCTGGGCAAGGGTGATGCTGATGTTTCTCCCCAGATGTACTTCTGCGTAACTTCGAATAACATCTCCATTTTTCTGCTGAACAATACTGTAGCCTCGGCCAAGAACAGCCAATGGACTTATGGCATGAAGAAGGCCTGCGTTTCTTGCGAATGCTGCTTGCTTGCGCTCCTGTTGGCGAGACATGGCTTGGGCTAGACGCCTGCGCAGTTCGTGGATCCTTTGCCGTTGATATTCGAGGCGTTGTTCCGGGGTGTGGCTGGTAAGGATGTGACTGAGTCTGGTAAGGGCGAGCTGGCGCTGGTGGATGGTGCTGGAAAAGGCGAATTGCAGGGAGGCCAGCGCATGGTCGGTTTTCAGGCGGAACTGGTCAAGCAGCGAGGTGGGGTCGCCCAGTATTTTTTTGTGGGCCTCAATGGTGCGGCGGGAAATTGCCAGCCGGTCCATAATCGTTCTTGTCAGCCTGGTGCTGAGGTTGTGCAGTCGGGCGTACAGCTGGTCGCGGCTGGGGACAACCGCCTCGGCTGCGGCAGTCGGGGTTGGTGCCCGAAAGTCCGCGACTAGATCGGCAATGGTGAAATCAATTTCATGGCCGATTGCCGAAACAACCGGGATGTGTGAATTGGCAATGGCCCGGGCGACCCTCTCCTCGTTAAAGGTCCATAGGTCTTCCAGGGAGCCCCCGCCACGGCAGAGAACGATCACATCATTTTTCCCTCTTTCGTTACAGAGGGCGATGGCCTCAATGATGTCTTCCATGGCCCCAGTCCCCTGGACTCGGACCGGGAAAATCTCCACCGGGATCGCAGCGTATCTTTTTTCGGCCATAGCAAGGAAATCATGTACCGCAGCCCCGCTTGGCGAAGTGATGAGGGCAATCCTCTCTGGCAGTAGCGGCAGGGGTCGTTTTCGCTCTCCGGCAAAAAGGCCTTCGTCTGCCAATTTGCGCTTGAGGAGATCGAAGGCAAGCTGTAATGCCCCTGCGCCTTTTGTCGCAAGAACATCCACAATGAGCTGGTATTCGCCTCTGGCTTCATACAGCGAGACCCGGCCACGGCAGACTACCTCCATGCCGTCCGTTGGGGTGCAGGCGAGATAGCGCTGCTGTGGCTTGAAGAGCACCGCTTTTATCTGGGCAGTTTCATCCTTGAGGGTGAAATAGAGGTGTCCTGAGTAAGGGCAGCGCAGGTTGGAGATCTCGCCCGCCACGGTGACAAAGGGGAAGGAAACCTCAAGCACCCCCCGGATTGACTGGGTAAGTTCGCTGACTGTTTGGATTTGTTCGCTGATCATATTCACTACCTAGCATGACCGATGCGGCAGGGACAAGTATTTTGTGTTGTGGTTCTGTCCTGCCGATATCGTCGCTGCATGCCTGGAGGTGGTCAACAGGGACTGAAAATGGCGGATGCTTTTTTTGGGCGGAAAAGGTATAGTGTCGACAATTTTTGTTGTTTCAGGATAAAAAACGTAAGCAGCGTAATAGCGAGGGGCTGAGGCATGTCTGAGCAAAATACCTATTTTCAACAAGAGATACTGAACAAGCCTTTACAGAAACACGGATTGCTCGAAGAGCTCAACCTGCCTCCCAAGGCAATCCAGTTTATCCGGCGTAACAAGCGGAATATAATTATCGGCCTGTTGTGTTCTGCCTTGGCAATCCTGGGGTGGTCCTCTCTCAGCTACTATCTTGCCCGGCAAAATGATCGGGCCGCCGCCCTGTTGTCCGAGGCGGTCGGTCAGGGCGCGGCTGAACAACGCAAGGTGCTCTTGCAGAAGGTTCTTGATGATTATGGGCGGACTGGCTCTGCCAAATGGGCAAAGGTTGAGATGGGGCACCTTGCCTTTGATGCGCAGCAGTATGATGAGGCCATAAAGGTATATCTGAGCGTTCGTGATGATCTTGCCAAGTCGAGTCCGGTTTTTCCCCTGGTGCAACTGAATCTGGCCCAGGCCTATGAAAATAAAAATGCCCTACCCGAGGCTCTCGCGGCTTACAAGGGTTTGGCGGAGATCAAGGGGTTTGCCGGGGAGGCCTATCTGGCCATGGGCAGAATTTATGAGTCGCAGAAGTCTGTGCCCCAGGCAAAAGAGATGTATGGCAGGGTGCTGACCGAGGAAGGTGTTTCTCCTGCGCTCAAGGAAAAGGTGCAGGCCAAGCTGGACCGGTTATAAGTTGCGGGCTTCTGTGGCATTATCCGGAAAAGCCAGACACGGTACAGATTGAGCAATGGAGATCATCCGCACGCCTGCTGAGATGACGGCTTGGGCAAACAGGGCTCTTGTCGCCGGGCAGACAATCGGCTTGGTGCCCACCATGGGATTTTTCCATGAGGGGCATTTGTGTCTGATGCGCAAGGCCAGAGAGAAGGCCGACCGCATGGTGGTGAGCCTGTTTGTGAACCCGATTCAGTTTGGGGCCAACGAAGACTTGGCTCGGTACCCCCGGGATTTTTTGCGGGATTCTCAGCTCGCGGATGCCGAAGGAGTGGATGTTCTTTTTGCCCCTGAGGCCCAGGCCATGTATCCGCCGGAGGCCGGCACCCGAGTGATTGTCTCCGGTGTGACGGAGGGCCTGTGCGGGGCGAGTCGTCCGGGTCATTTTGCCGGGGTCACCACCGTGGTTGCCAAGCTTTTCCATATTATCAAACCGCATTGTGCTGTTTTTGGTAGAAAGGATTTTCAGCAGCTTGCTGTGCTGGAAAGAATGGTGGCGGATCTCAACTGGGATGTCGAAATCATCGGCCACCCCATTGTCCGGGAAGCGGATGGCCTGGCCATGAGTTCCCGGAATGTTTATCTTTCTGCTCAGGAACGGCAGTCGGCTCTCTGTCTCTTTCGAGCCATTGGCCATGCAAGAAGACGGGTGCGAACCGGGCTTGTCGAGGCAAAGGTTCTGTTGTCGGAGGTGGAGGCGTTGTTGCAGCAGGAGGCTGTTACCATTGAGTATGTAAGCATTGTTGATCAGGCGACCTTGTGGCCGCAAGCCGTTTTGCGGAAAGGCGCGGTGTTGGCCATGGCCATACAGGTCGGGGCGACTCGCTTGATCGACAACGATAACCTTTTTGACGACTGAGAGAACGACAATGTTGCAATACATGTTAAAATCTAAGATTCACCGCGCCACGGTGATCGAGGCCGATCTCAACTACGAGGGCAGCCTCACGGTGGACAGGGATCTGATGGATGCCGTTGGCCTGTACCCCTATGAGCGGGTGAACATCTATAACATCAACAACGGCGAGCGCTTTGACACCTATCTGATCGAAGGGAAGGCCGGTTCCGGGATGATCGGCTTAAACGGTGCGGCTGCCCGCAAGGGGCTGCCCGGCGATCTGATTATCATTGTCAGCTATGCCTTATATGGCCCAGAGGAACTCGTCGGATACAAGCCACAGATCGTCGTGCTTGACAAGGGCAACCTGATCAAGAAGGTGATGCATGTCGAAGAGGCGCAACATCCGTATCGTGGATAGCCCTCCTTCTGGGGGCTGCTTTGTCGCGCCTTCCCGTGTCGTTGGTCTGGGTAATAGATGTCCATGATTCTTCTTGTCGCTGCCACAGAGATGGAAGCCTTGCCCTTGGCCGGGAAAACGACCGGCCAGCCCCATGCGCTTTTTGTCGCGGGTGTGGGTCCGCTTGAAACAGCGGTCCGACTTACTCGGCGGCTGTGCGAGGGGAAAGGGGATGTCTCCCTGGTTCTCAATTTTGGCGTGGCCGGGGCCTATGTTGGTTCCGGGGCGGGCCTGCTCGATATTTGTCTGGCCGAGAGTGAGGTTATGGGCGATTTCGGGATCTGTTATGAAGAAAGCGTTGCTCCCTTTGACGGGCAATTGGCAAACAAAGCCATTTTTTCCTTAGATCAGTGGTATCTTGCCCAGGCCAGTGAAATCCTTGCGACGCAGGATTGCGGCTGTAAAAAAGGCGTATTTGTTACAGTCAATGGGGCGACTGCCACGGCAAGGCGCGGTGCTCTGTTGCGCGCTGCTCATAGCGGCCTGTGCGAGAACATGGAGGGCGGGGCAGTCGCCAGGGTCTGCGCTGAATTCGTCGTTCCTTGTCTGGAAGTGCGCTGCGTCAGCAACATGGTGGAAGACCGCAACCTTGGGAACTGGCAGCTTGCCGCAGCCGTGCACAAATGCGGACAGGCCGTTTCCCTGCTCATCGATAACATAGTCCCCATCTGAGCCAGGCAGAAAATCCGTGCCATCCCTTGCAGAAAAAAACAGGCTTACCCTCGGTTTCTCTCCCTGCCCCAACGATACGTTTATCTTTAATGCCCTGGTGCATGGGCAGGCGTGCGGCGACTCTCTGGATTTTGGCGAGGCGATCCTTGCCGACGTCGAAACCCTGAATGATTGGGCGCTTGCCGGGCGGCTGGATGTAACCAAGCTTTCGTTCCATGCCTTGGGGCATGTTCGTGATCAATATGTCCTGCTCATGGCCGGAAGTGCTCTTGGGCGCGGCTGCGGCCCCTTGCTGGTCGCACGGGAAAAATTTCCTCCAAGTGAGCTGCCCCGGCTGACCATTGCCATTCCTGGCGTCTACACCACGGCGGCCTTGCTGTTGCGGATGTATTCCCCTGTTGCCCTGACGACCCGAGTGATGCGTTTTGACGAGATCATGCCAGCCATTGTGGCAGGCGAGGTTGATGCCGGAGTGATCATCCACGAGAGCCGCTTTACCTTTCAGGAGCATGGTCTGTTGATGCTTCAGGATTTGGGCGCTTGGTGGGAGCAAGAGACCGGTTTCCCCATCCCCTTGGGCGGCATCGTGGCAAAACGGTCCTTGGGTAAGGAGAAAATTCAGGCCATTGACCGATGTGTCCGTGCCAGCGTTGCTACCGCCTTTGCCAGTCCGGAGGCGGGTATGCCCTATATCCGGCAACACGCCCAGGAGCTTGACGACAAAGTCATCAAAGATCACATCGGGCTGTATGTGAATCCGTTTTCTCTTGATCTGGGAGAGGAAGGGGTTGCCGCAGTGCGGGAATTTCTGGAGCAAGGCAGACAGCTTGGGGTTTTTCCCCGAGATTCTTCCGGTCTGCCCTTAACCAGTAAGGAATTATAACGCTTCGACCTGTCGGCAAACGACCAGGGCGATTTTCTCTTTTGTTGCCCTCTTTCGGGCTTATGCCAGAAACGTGCTTGACAAGAAATATATTCAGAATATATTTCAAAATTCCCTGTTTTGTAAGGTTTTGGCCGGTGCGCCACTGTGCCCGGTATATTTCTGGTATACAAGCCGATCTTTTTCGGAAGACAAGTTGAATTTAAAGGTAAGGAATAGAGCATGAAACTCACAGGAGCACAGGCATTCCTCAAGTGCCTGGAAGAGCATGGCGTCGAGGTTATTTTTGGCTATCCCGGCGGGGCACTCATTGATGTCTATGATGAGTTGATGAAAAATGATAAAATCCATCATGTGTTGACCCGGCATGAGCAGGCTGCAGTCCATGCCGCTGATGCCTACGGGCGGATCAAGGGAGAAGTAGGGGTTGCCTTGGTGACCTCTGGTCCTGGCGCTACCAATGCGGTTACCGGAATTGCCTCGGCCTATCTGGACTCCATCCCCCTCGTTGTTTTTACGGGGCAGGTGCCGACCAAGCTGATTGGTAACGATGCCTTTCAGGAAGTCGATATTGTTGGGATTACCCGGCCGATCACTAAGCATAATTACCTGGTGAAAGATGCCGAGGAACTGGTTCCGATTATTCGGGAGGCTTTCCATCTGGCCAAGACCGGTCGTCCTGGTCCTGTGCTCATTGATATGCCCAAGGATGTTCTGGCCACCCGGATAAGCTATCCTGAGCTGAAACCCATCAGCATGCGGACCTATAAACCCACCTACGAGCCGCATCCCGGCCAGATTGAGAAGGCCTGCCAGGCAATGCTCAAGGCCAAAAAACCGGTGATTTACGCCGGTGGAGGCGTTATTCTTTCCGACTCCAATGAGGAGCTGACCGAACTTGCCAGAAAGCTGAACATCCCCGTCACCATGACCCTCATGGGGCTGGGCGGTTTTCCTGGGACGGATCCGTTGTCCATGGGCATGCTGGGCATGCACGGAACCTACTATGCCAACATGGCCGTGGCCAACTGTGATCTTTTGATTGCGGTCGGCGCCCGTTTTGATGATCGTGTTACCGGTCGGGTTGACGCCTTTGCCCCCCATGCCGAGATCATCCATATTGATATCGATCCTTCGTCCATCAGCAAGAACGTTCGGGTGGACATTCCCATCGTGGCCGACTGCAAGCATGCGCTTCTCGCTATCAACTCCTGGTTTGGCAGGAGTAAGGAGTTTAACGGTGATGAGTGCGTGGAAAAGAACCGGCCCTGGCATGAGCAGATTCGGGAATGGAAAAACAAGCACCCCTTAGGTTATATCGAAGAAACCGATATCATCAAGCCCCAGTTTGTTATTCAGAAGCTCAATGAATTGACTGGCGGCGATGCGATTATCACCACCGAGGTCGGCCAGCATCAGATGTGGACCGCCCAGTTCTATCATTTCAACAAGCCCCGTCAGTTTGCCACCTCCGGCGGCCTTGGTGTTATGGGCTATGGCTTCCCTGCGGCCATCGGCGCCCAGATGGCCGCCCCGGACAAGATTGTTATCGATATTGCCGGTGATGGTTCCATCCAGATGAATATCCAGGAACTGGCCACGTGCAGACAGGAAAAATTGCCGGTTAAGGTCGCCATTTTGAACAATGGTTATCTGGGCATGGTTCGCCAGTGGCAGGAGTTGTTTTATAATAAGCAGTACTCCTCGACGGTGATGGAGGTTGTTCCTGATTTTGTCAAGGTGGCCGAGGCCTATGGTGCGGTAGGACTACGGGCGACCAAGCCCAGCGAGGTCGAGCCGGTTATCAAGGAGGCCTTGAAGATTAACAATACCGTGTTCATGGATTTTGTCATTGCCAGGGAAGAAGGTGTCTATCCCATGGTTCCAGCTGGTAAGGCCACAACAGAGATGTTGTTGGTTTAATAAGGATAGCCGCGATGAAACATACCATTTCCGTACTGTTGCAAAATAAACCCGGGGTTCTCTCCCGTGTTACGGGCCTTTTTAGTGGCCGAGGCTTCAACATCGAAAGCCTGTCCGTGGCCCAGACCCTTGAGCAGGATGTTTCCTGCCTGACCCTGGTGACCTCCGGCGAGGATACCATCATTGAGCAGATCACCAAGCAGCTCCACAAGCTCATTGACGTTATCAAGGTCACCGACATGTGTGAGCATGATAATGTGGAGCGGGAGATGGCCCTGATCCGGGTGAAGGCCGAGGCGCACACCAGGGCCGAGGTTTTGCGGATAATCGATATCTTCCGTGGCAAGGTTATTGACGTCGGGCCAAAGAGCTATGTTGTGGAGGTCACCGGCAAGGCAAGCAAACTCCAGGCGGTGATTGATATCCTGCGGCCCATCGGCATCCAGGAGATTGTCCGTTCCGGGACCATTGCCATGACCCGGGCCCAGAAGGCGTAATCTTTTTTTGACAGATAGCGTTCGTAGATGAACTGACAGACTGTAAACGCGGTCTGTCAGTTCATTTTTATATGGGCCGAAACGATCCGGGCCTTTTAGCAAACCATTTTGTAGCGAGACAGGAAACGCATGAAAAAACCACAAGTTCCTGTGGCCCTCGAAGGATATCCGTTCATCGGTTTTGCCGCCTTGACCACCCTGGTCCTTGCCATTCTGGGCCATGGTTTTAGCGCCCTGCTGGCCTTGTTCACCACGGCCTTTGTCCTGTACTTTTTTCGGGACCCGGAACGGATATGCCCAGATGATGAGGATGTGCTGGTTTCACCGGCAGACGGCAAGGTTATCCTCATTGAGAAGGTCTTTGACGACAAATTCGTGAAGGAGCATGTCTACAAGGTGAGCATCTTCATGAATGTTTTTAATGTGCATGTGAACCGGGCCCCTTGTCCGGGCACCGTGACTCAGGTGCAGTATTTCCCAGGCATGTTTTTTTCGGCCAATACCGAACGTGGTGCCTTGGAAAACGAGGCCTGTGGTCTTACCATTGAAACAAGGAACAACCGCAAAATCGCGGTGGTGCAGGTAGCTGGCCTCATTGCGCGGCGGATTGTTTGTTGGGCAGGCAAGGGGGACAGATTGATGCGTGGAGAACGCTTTGGCTTGATCCGCTTTGGTTCAAGGGTTGATCTGTATCTTCCGCAGCAGATTCAACTGGAAGTTGCAATCGGCCAGAAAGTAAGGGCCGGCGAGACCATTCTTGGCTACCTGCCCTGATACTCCTATGCAGAAAAGTATTTTTTCAATATACTACTTTGGATAAGAGTGCGAACATTGCGCGGGTTGCAAACAAGATCGGAAGGAGGAGCACATGAGCAGGCACCATAAAGCCAACGATGTAATTTCCTCAAAGGGCAAAATCTGCCTGTTGCCGAGCGTCATTACCACGGCAAGTCTTTTTAGTGGATTTTATGCCATAGTTGCGGCAATCAACGGGCAGTATTTTCACGCAGCCGTGGCGATTATTATTTCCGGTGTTTTTGACGGACTTGATGGCAGGGTTGCCCGTCTTACAGGGACAACCAGTAAATTCGGTATGGAGTACGATTCCCTCTGCGATCTGGTAGCCTTTGGCGTGGCTCCGGCGGTGTTGGCCTATCAGTGGGTGCTGCGGCCTTATGAACGTTATGGCTGGCTGGCGGCTTTTCTCTATGTGGCGACAACCGCCTTGCGTCTGGCTCGGTTTAATAGCCAGGACATCACTTCGACCAAAAACGAATTCACGGGCCTGCCGTGTCCCGCAGCCGGAGGAATGATTGCCGCCTCTGTTTTGTTTTGCAGTTATAATGAAAGATTTGAGATCACCGGCACCCTGAGAAATTTTATTATACTGGGAACCGTATACGGTCTTTCCTATCTTATGGTCAGTTCCGTGAAATATCTGAGCTTCAAGCATGCGCAAACCGATCGGACCCAAAAATTTCAGGTTTTGGTCGGGCTGGTCCTGCTTATTACACTGCTTGCCACCGAACCCCAGATTACTCTCTTTGTCCTGGGTGCGACCTACGTTCTATCCGGACCGCTGGCGGCGGGGTACCGTTTGGTGATGAAGGGCAGGAAACCTGCCGAAGAAGAACAAGAAAATTCGGTATAAGCTCAGGTTGTAGGCGGCATTCTTCTTGTGCTGCCTGGCTGAGGGGAGTGCATATACAATGTCGGATAAAATAATTATTTTTGATACCACCTTGCGTGATGGCGAGCAGTCGCCTGGCGCAAGCATGAATATGCAGGAAAAGTTCCGGCTGGCTCAGCAGTTGGTCAAGCTGAAGGTGGACGTGATTGAAGCCGGTTTCCCCGTGGCTTCGTCCGGGGATTTCGAGTGTGTGCGTAATATCGCCGAGCATGTTCGGGGGGCGCAGATCGCGGCTCTTGCCCGCTGTAACCTTAAGGATATCGACCGGGCCTGGGAGGCGCTCAAGGCTGGGGAAAACCCGAGGATTCACACCTTTCTTGCCACCTCGGACATCCATCTGAAGCACAAGCTGAAGATGAGCCGCGATCAGGTGTTGGAACTGGCCGTGGCCTCGGTGAAACACGCCGCCAAATACACGAGCAACGTGGAGTTTTCTGCCGAGGATGCCTCGCGTAGTGACCTTGATTTTGTCTGCAAGGTCTTTGCCGCAGTGATCGAGGCCGGGGCCACGACTCTGAATTTTCCAGACACCACCGGCTATGCCCTGCCCGATGAGTTTGGTCGTAAAATCGCCTATCTTATCGAGAATATCCCCAATATTCATAAGGCTGTCCTCAGTGTCCATTGCCACAACGATCTCGGTCTGGCCGTGGCCAATTCGCTGGCCGCCATCAACCATGGGGCCAGGCAGGTGGAGTCCACCATCAATGGTCTGGGGGAAAGGGCCGGCAATACGGCCATGGAAGAGCTGGTCATGGTCATCCGTACCCGCGCTGACCAGATGCAGGTGCACACCGATATTGTCACCGAGCACATCTATCCCACCAGTCGGCTGGTCACCACCATCACCGGGATGCCGGTGCAGGCCAATAAGGCCATTGTCGGGGCCAACGCCTTTGCCCATGAATCCGGAATCCACCAGGATGGGGTGCTCAAGGAGCGGACCACCTACGAGATCATGAATCCGGCGGATATCGGGATCTCCACCGGCAACATCGTGCTCGGCAAGCATTCCGGCAGGCATGCCCTGAAGGATCGCATTGCGGCCATGGGCTACAGTCTCAAGGACGATGAGCTGGAGCGGGTTTTTAACCGGTTCAAGGAGGTGGCCGACGTCAAGAAGGAGATGTTTGACGAGGATCTCGAAGCCATCCTCATGGACGAGGTGCTGCGGATCACGGAGACCTTTTCTCTGGTGCACCTGGGGGCGATGAGCGGCAACAAAAGCCTGCCCACAGCAGCGGTGCGGCTGCTCATCGACGGCAAGGAGCAAGAAAAGGCCTGCATCGGTATCGGCCCTATCGACGCCTGTTTCCGGGCTATAGCCGAACTGACCCAGACCAAGAGCAAGCTCCTCTATTTTTCGGTCAGCTCCATCACTGGCGGCACCGATGCCCAGGGCGAGGTGCTGGTTCGCATTGAAGACGAAGGCAAGGTTGTGGTGGGGCAGGGGGCAGACCCGGACATCATCACCGCCGCAGCTAAGGCCTATCTCAATGGCCTGAACCGGTTGGTGTTTTTGAAAAGAGAAACCACGCGGCAGGGAAGTTAGCGCAGCTGAGTATTTTTTGTAACCTGCTGATATTTTTTACTATTGCCGGGAATTGCCCGGCTGCTGTCTGTAAGGGATTGAGACAATGACTGCTGCAAAAAAGAAATTCAATGTTGCTGTTGCCGGCGCCACCGGGGCTGTGGGTGGGGCCATGCTCGATGTCTTGGCTCGGAGGGATTTTCCCCTGGACGAACTGCGGTTGCTTGCCTCGGAACGGTCCGTGGGGAAAACCCTTACCTTTAAGGGCAAGGAGATTCCGGTTCAGCTCTTGAGCAAGGAGGCCTTTGCCGGGATCGATATCGCCCTCTTTTCCGCAGGCGCGACCCGGTCCTTCGATTTTGCTCCGGCTGCTGCGGCGGCAGGGGCCGTGGTGATCGATAACTCCAGTGCCTACCGCATGGACCCGGAAATTCCCCTGGTGGTGCCCGAGGTGAATGCCCATGCCATTGCCCGGTATAAAAAACGGGGCATCATCGCCAATCCGAACTGTTCCACCATCCAGATGCTGGTGGCTCTGAAACCCATCCACGACAAGGTGCGGATCAAGCGGATCGTGGTCTCCACCTATCAGGCGGTGTCCGGTACCGGAGCCAAGGCCATTGACGAACTCAAGCAGCAGATTCAAGATTACGCGGCGGGCAAGGCCATGACACATAGCGTGTACCCGCACCAGATCGCCTTCAATTGCCTGCCCCAGATCGACAGCTTCCTTGAAAACGGCTACACCAAGGAAGAGATGAAAATGGTCAACGAGACCCGCAAGATCTTTGAGGATACCACCATCGGCGTCACCGCCACCACGGTGCGGGTGCCGGTTTTTTATGGCCATTCCGAGTCGGTGAACATCGAGACCGAAAAGAAGATTACCGCGGCCGAGGTCAAGGCCTTGCTCAAAAACGCTCCCGGCGTAAAGCTGGTTGATGAGCCGACTCAGGGGCAGTACCCAATGGCCATTGATTGTGCGGGCAGATTCGAGACCCTGGTGGGTCGGATTCGCGAGGATGAGTCCATTGCCAACGGGATCAACCTCTGGGTGGTGTCTGATAATATCCTCAAGGGCGCTGCGCTCAATGCGGTGCAGATCGCAGAGGAACTCATCCGGGATTATCTGTAATTGCGGATCATCAGCGGCAGTGCCCGGGGGCGCAAGCTACAGGCGCCCGGCCAGCGTTTTGGTGATTCTGTTCGTCCTACATCCGACCGGGCCAGGGAGGCGATCTTCAGTATCCTGGCCGCTAAAGTTGTTGGCGCACGGGTGTTGGATCTTTTTGCCGGCACTGGCGCTCTCGGTCTTGAGGCCTTGAGTCGGGGGGCGTTGTCGGCGGTTTTCATCGATGGCCAGCGTTCCGTGGTCGAGCTTATTGACCGGAACATCGCCCTCTGCGGTTTTGCCGAGCGTGCCACGGTGTTGCAGAGGGATTTGGCCAGGGGGTTTGCTTTTCTGAAGGCAACGCAGCCAGCCGAGGGATTTAACCTGGTTTTTCTCGACCCTCCCTATGGGAGTACTCTTGCTTTGAGCAGCCTTGAGTCTTTGGCGGGCGGAAATTTCCTTGCTGCCAAGGCCATTGTTGTTCTCGAAGATGCGGCGGAGTTGCAATATCCCGAGACCTTGGGACCGCTCGTCTGTTTTGACCAACGCCGATACGGAGAGGCTGGTTTCTGGCTCTACCAGAACATGGAGGCAGGTTGTAATGACTGACTACGAGCCGTTTGTCTCTGAAAACACATCCGAATCAGTCGCCGTGTACCCCGGAACCTTTGATCCCATAACCAACGGGCACCTCGATATCGTGCACCGGGGGTTGCACCTGTTTGATCGGATCATCATCGCCGTTGCCAGCAATCCTGGCAAGCAGCCGCTTTTTTCCCTGGAAGAGAGATTGGACATGATCCGGGACTGTTTTCCTGGTGAAGAAACTCGGATTACGGTGGAGGATGTTTCCGGGCTTTTGGTGGATTTTGCCTATAGACGCGGGGCCAAGGCGATCATCCGTGGCTTGCGGGTCGTGTCTGATTTTGATTACGAGTTCCAATTGGCCCTGATGAATCGCCGGATTGAGCGGGAGGTGGAAACGGTTTTTCTGATGACCGGTTTCCGCTGGATATTTATCAGCTCCAGCATCATCAAGGATGCGGCCCGGCATGGCGGTGATGTGAGCGGTCTGGTGCCGGATCATGTCTGCGAGAAATTGCGAGCGCGGTACCTGCAACCATGATTACCGAACATGCTATGTCTGTATCCTCATCAGCCTCGCGACAGGGAAGTGTGTTTTTCTGTAATGGCTGATGCGGAGCGAAAAGAGGAGCCCCTGACCCGGCGGGTATTCCTGGCCGACTCTTGGTCTTGGCTGCGCTGGGGCGCAGGCACGTTGCTTTTGTATCCGCTTTTCCGCTTTCTTGGCTACCGCACCCCCAAGCAACCACGCACTGTGAAAGTGGATAAGATCGTGCCGGTGGGCGGATTCGTTCTGGAACACGATTTTATCCTCTTTGTCGGGCAAAGTGGGCCGTGGGCCGTGTCGCGGAAATGTACCCATTTGGGTTGCCGACTCAATTTTCAGGAAAAGGAAGGCATCCTGGTCTGCCCCTGTCATCACAGCCGGTTTAGCAAAGAAGGCATCCGGCTCAGCGGCCCAGCCAAAAAAAATCTTCCCCGTTTTCAGGTGGCGACGGTGCGGGAGGACAAGGACGGAAAAGGCTACCTTGTTACCTTTTAAGGGTATGAGCATCCGCACGCGTATCATCGAGACGAAATGGGGGGGCATGAGCCTGGTCTCTCTCTACCTCTCTGTTTTATCCGGGATGGTGGTGGCCCTCCAGTACGACCCGGCCACTCCGTTTTTTTCCGCAAGCTCCCTTGATCTGCTGGCGCCGTACGGTCAATTCTTTCGGTCCTGCCATTTCTATTCCAGTCAGTTGTTTTTCCTTTTTTCCCTGTGCCATCTGGCTGCGGTTATCCTGGCAAAGGCCGACCAGCAGCTGCGCTTCGGCAAATGGCTCTTGTTGATAGGCTCCGTCCTCGCCGCGTTATTGTTGCTTTTTACCGGCTATGTCCTGCGGGCGGATGCAACCGGGGAGGCTGCGGGGGTCATTGCCGAAAATATCACCCTGTCCATTCCCTATCTGGGGGCACCGCTGAACTCGTTGCTTTTTTCGATTGAGGTCGAGGGCATGAAGCGGGTCTACGCGAACCATCTCATCGGCCTGGGGCTTGTCTGGGGGGTCTGTTGCTGGGATCATCTTCGCCGTTACCGGGTTGGCTTCGGCCAGCATAGTCTGCTGCTGTTCGCCACGGCGGCGGTTAGTCTTTTTCTGACGGCACCCATGGAGCCAGCCCGTCTCGGGCTGTTTCATATCCAGGGGCCCTGGTTTCTGCTCGGCTTGCAGGAATTGCTGCGTTACATCCCGCCCTTCTGGGCCGGAGTGATCTTCCCCAGCACCGTGGTCGTCGCCCTGGTCTGTGTGGATACAGAGGCGTCATGGCGACGGCGAGCGTTGCTCTTCATCGCGGGGTGGCTCTTCGTCTACCTCATCCTTTCCATAGTTGCCGCCTTAAGGTAGTGAAAAGTTAAAAATGAAAAATTGAACACGTAAAGACCTTCCATTTTCCACTCCCCTTCACTCCAGAGGCAGGCTTACAGTAAAAATAGTGCCCTGGGGCTGGCAAGCGCGCAGGGAAATCTCCCCGCCATGGCTGTGCACGATCTGACGGACAATGGCCAGTCCTAGGCCTGTCCCTGTTTCCCGGGTTGTAAAAAAAGGCTCGAAGATCCTGTCTCGGATGTTTTCCGGTATGCCATGGCCGTTGTCTGCGATTTCCAGGATAATGAAGGCTTCGGATGTTTCCTTATCCTCGGTGGTGGTTGCTTCGGCCTGCAGCACAATTTTCCCTTTCTCCATATTCCGGCAGGCGTTGGCGCTGTTTGTAATCAGATTGAGAAGAACCTGTCGGATCATCTGTGGGTCGGCCCAGCACTCAAGATTGGGGGGGATTTCCAGGTCAAGGCTCAGGGCCGGGTTCCAGCCGGGATCTTGCTTCAGGGTTTCCACGGCCTCCCGTACCAGAGCCTGCAAGGAAAACCACTCCTTCTCCGGGTTGACCGGTTTGGAAAAGAGGAGAAATTCATGGATCGTTGCATCAAGCCGGTCTGATTCCCGCATGATTATGCCAAATAGCCGTTTGTTGATGGAGTCGTCTCGTGTTTCACTGTCCAGCAGTTGTACGGCCCCGGAAATGGCGGCCAGGGGGTTCCTGAGTTCATGGGCAATGCCTGCGGCCATTTCGCCGATGGTCGCCATTTTTTCAGCCTGTTGTACTTGGGCCTCCATCTTTTTTATCTGACTGAGATCCTGCAAGGTATACACATAACCATTTTCATTGTCGTCCTGGGCATTGAGCCTGGAGCAGGAATATCCCACCGGGATTGTTTCTCCGCTTTTGCGGGGGATGGTTACCATGTGTCGTCGTTCGTCGTAGAGTAGGGCTGTTTCTAGGCCGGGAAATGCTTGGGGGAGTTCTTGTCCGATGATTTCGTCGGCTCTGTATCCTGTTATGAGTTCTGCCGCCCGGTTGAAGGATGTTACCCGGTTGTCGGCACCAACGGTGATAATGCCGGTATTGATGTCATCAAAGATCTGTTTGTACAGAAAGGAGAGCCGGTCATAGTTGCTCACGGTCTGAAACAGTTCCGCTTCTGTCTTCTGGAGCCGGGTCGAGAGCATAGAGCTTAGGATGGCAACCAGGAAAAAGGTGAGACTGTAAATGGTGAAATAATGGAGAAGCATCTGGAAGTTGGCTAACTGGCTTGGGTAGGCCGGAATAAAACGGGAGGCATGTCCGCCATACTCGATAAGGAGCAGGGCGCCGAAGAGCAGGGTGCTCAGGGCAGCAAACAGCAGGCTTCCCCGCCTAAACAGCATGAAGGCCCCCATGACGATGGGGAAAAAATACACCACCGTGAACACAGACTGACTGCCGCCGGTGGAAAAAACCAGGATTGTCACCAGGAGGGTGTCAAGGGTGATCTGCAAATAGCCGAAGCGGGAATAGCACTGAATCATTCTCAGAGCCAGGGCGGAGAGGATGGTGAACACATAGAGCCCGGCGATGAAATAGGCAAGATAGTGCAACGGGGGAAGAAAGATGGAGGGAGTCCTTGTCTGGAGAAGGACGCTGATCCCCAGCATCAGGGAGAGAAAAAGCACCCTGAAAAACAGCAACCATTGGATCTGCTTCTTGAGGTGATCATTGGCGGCAGGTGAGCCGGTATGCGGACAGAGGGCAGGGAATATCATATGGCCTTTTAGGAGCTTGGCTTAAGTGAAATGGGTCTGTGCCCCAGTATCTCTGAGTATGAGCGTCTTGGGGCGGGTAGCCTCAAAGATTATATTTTTTTGCTTTGTAACGGAAGGAACGGAAGCTCATCTTTAAAAGATCCGCCGCTTTCATTCTGGAATTTTTTGTTCGGTCCAAGGCCATTTGGATCAGCCTTTTTTCGATATCGGTGATGTACTGTTCAAGGCCGAGGTCAAAGGCGACCTCATCCGTTGCCCTGGAGTCCTCCTCGTCGGATTGATCAGGGTCAGGGGTGCGCCCCAGTCGATGCCCTGACAGGGTGAGACTTTCCGGCAGGATGATGTTGGAGGATTCCAGGGCGACTCCCCGCTCTACGATATTTTCCAATTCGCGGACATTGCCAGGGAAATCATAGTCCATCAGGACCTTCAGAGCATAGGAGGATATCTGCTGCACCTCCTTGCCAAACAGGGTGGAGTATTTCTTCAGAAAATGCTCCACCAAAAGTGGGACATCCCCCTTGCGTTCGCGCAGCGGCGGCATGCGGATGGGGACAACGGCCAGCCGGTAAAAAAGATCCTCCCGGAAGCGACCGGCCATGACCTCTTCTTCCAGGTTCTTGTTGGTGGCGGAAATGATCCGGACTTTGATCTTGATGGTCTCCGTGCCGCCTACTTTTTTGAATTCCCGTTCCTGCAAGACCCGCAGGAGTTTGGTTTGGATAAGCGGGGAGAGTTCGCCGATTTCATCCAGAAAGGCGCTGCCGTTGTTGGCCAGTTCGAACAGTCCGGTCTTGTTGGCAATCGCTCCGGTGAACGACCCCTTGGCGTGGCCGAACAGCTCGGATTCGATGAGGTTTTCTGGGATGGCGCTACAGGTGATGGGGACAAAACCATTTTCCGCCACCTTGCTGTGCTGGTGAATGGCCTGCGCCACCAGTTCTTTGCCGGTCCCGGATTCGCCATAGATGAGGACATTGGCCTGGGTCGGGCCGATGCGCTGGATGAGATCGTAAATTTTGAGCATCTCGGGGCTGTTGCCGATGATGCCTGCAAAAGAATCACGGGCTTTGGTAGGGGATTTTTCTTGTTTGCTCTCCAGGGCGGCCTTGATAACCGAAAGAATGTCATCCACCTTGAACGGCTTGGTGATGTAGTCGTAAGCGCCGTTTTTCATGGCCAGCACCGCATCTTCCGGGGAGGCGTAAGCGGTGATCAGCACCACCGGGATGGAAAGATCCTGCTGTTTGATATTTTCCAGGAGGGCGAGGCCGCTGAGATCCGGCATGCGGATATCCGAGATGATCAGATCGAAATGGCGCTGTTGTAGAAGGGCGAGAGCCTCGGCGCCGCTTGCCGCAGATCGGGTTGCATACCCGTTTTTGTCCAGGAGAATGGAGAGAAACTCCCGCATGCTTGGTTCGTCGTCAACAACAAGTATCTCGGGCTTTTCGGCCATGGTTTGTGCTCAAGGCTGGGGTGATTTTCTAGGATATGAACCAGTTTATCTTAACAGAAAATGTCCCCCCTGAAACAACAAAAACGCGCAGGGCCTGAAAGCCCTGCGCGTTTTTGGGTGGTGCGGAAAAAGCCGGAAACCGGCGCTTGGGAAATTATTCGGCCCCGACGCCGAGATAGGTCCGGAGCTTTTCGTCCTCGAACATTTTTTCGGCGGTCTCTTCCTTGGTCAGCAGGGAAACGACGTAGCCGACGAGGAAGGAGGCGGTCATGGAGACAATGGCCGGATTTTTCAAGGCGAAAAGTGCGGAGCCTTTTGGGTTGCCCAAAACATCAACCCAGACGGTGGGGCTGATGATTATGAGGCCCACGGCCAGAAATGCGCCGGTCAGGATGGCCCAAACCGCGCCAGCAGTGGTGAATTTTTTCCAGAAGATCGAGAGAATCAAGGCTGGGAAATTGGCGCTGCAAGCGATGGCAAAGGCGAGACCCACCATGAAGGCGACGTTCTGCCCTTTAAAGAGAATGCCCAACCCGACAGCGGCTATGCCGAACAGCAGGGTGGCGATTTTGCTGGCCCGCACTTCTTCTTGCTCTGTGGTATTGCCCTTCTTAATGACATGTACGTAAATATCATGGGAAAAGGAGGAGGCCGCAGCCAGGGTGAGTCCAGCCACCACCGCGAGAATGGTGGCGAAGGCTACTGCGGCGATGAAACCCAGGAATGGGGTGCCGCCGAGGAACTCAGCCAGCAGCGGGGCAGCCATGTTGCCGCCCTTGTCGATATTGGCGATGACTTCACGACCGATGAGGGCTGTGGCGCCGAAACCGACAATGGGGATGATGATATAGAAATAACCGATGAAGCCGGTGGCGTAGAGCACGGAGATCCGGGCGGCCTTGGCGTCGGGTACGGTGAAGAAACGCTGGAGAATATGGGGAAGTCCCAACAGGCCGAACATCAGGGCCAGGCCAAGGGAAATCGCGTCGATGGGGCTGGTGATCAAACCGCCCGGTTCAAGCGCTGCTTGGCCATACTGGGTGGCCACGGCGGTATAGAGGTCTCCGGGGTTGAAGTTGAACTTGGCCAGCACCATGAGCATCATTGCGGAGACACCGCAGAGCAGCATGACCGCCTTGATGATCTGTACCCAGGTTGTGGCCAGCATGCCGCCGAAGAGCACGTAGGCCAGCATGATGCAGCCCACCATGATCTCCGCGTACTCGTAAGGAATGCCGAACATCAGCTTGACCAAGATGCCTGAACCCACCATCTGAGCGATGGTGTAGAAGAGCACGGTGAGGATGCCGCCGATGGCCGAGGCAATGCGTACCGGGGTCTGTTTGAGCCGGAAGGCGACCACATCGGCAAAGGTGAACTTGCCTAAGTTTCGCAGGGGTTCGGCGATGAGGAACATCAGCGCAGGCCAGCCAACCAGCCAGCCCACCGCGTAGATCATGCCGTCGTAGCCCTTGAGGGCGACCATACCGGCGATGCCTAGAAAAGATGCGGCTGACATGTAGTCGCCCGACAGGGCCAGGCCATTTTGAAAGGCGCTGACGCTACGTCCGGCGGCGTAAAATTCTTTGGTGGTTTTAGTGCGCTTTGCTGCCCAATAGGTGATTGCCAGGGTGATGGCAACGATGATCAAAAAGAAAACAATGGCGGGCAAAGTGGGTGTTCCCAGAGTGGTCTGGATAGCGCCCGCCGCCTGTTCGGTTACTGGTGGCATGGTGGATTCTCCTTGGATTTATAGTAAAGGAAAGGAAAAAAATTTATTTTCCGAACAGTTTGGCCCGCAGTCTTTTGACTTCGGGGTCGTAAATGGCGTTAGCCCAGATAACATAGATTACGGTGAGCAGCCAGGAGGCGAGGATGACCCCTACGGCCATGGGAATCCCCAGGGTGGTTGCCGTTGCTTCGTCGAGCTTCTGTGCCAGGAAGGGCTTATTGTAGCCGATCAGGAGAACGAAACCGTAGTAGGACACGAAGAGCAGTATCGTCAGCAGTATGGAGATTTTTGCCCGTTTTGCCACGAGGGATTTGAATTCACTCGATTCGAGCAGACTGTGGACGTCTTTTTGCATTGCGGCCTCCTTGGGTTGCTTTATGACAGCGATGATGGGTTTGGTGCCAGAAAATATAATATTTCCGGCATGTTACTCTTTTTTGTACCATGGCTATGCCGTGGTGAAACTAGGTATAATTACCCTGGGCATTGGTGGCTGTCAACTTTTTTTGGGTATTTTTCGGCAGCGGGGAACGAAGAACTGTTGCAAGGAATAAGTATGTGCTGGATTTACAGCGCCCAACGTGAACCCTGCCCCGCCCGGAAGATTTCCCGCAGGGTGCGGTATCCTTGCCCTTGAAATTTCTTGATGAGAAAAAGAAAGAGATAGGCGGTTTGCAAGGCATCCTGAAGGGCGTCATGGGGAACAAAGGCAGGCAAGCCGTATTGGCGGCAAAGCTCGGTGAGGTTGAATGAATGGCCGCCGTCGATCTTGTTCCGATACGGGACTCCGAAGCGTTCCAGGTGGATCTGGGCAAGCCGCAGGGTATCAACGCAGGGATTATGGAGGGGCGAACCGAAGAGGTGCCTGCAGGCGCGGTTTAAAAAAGCGATATCCAGATCCACAAAATGTCCGACCAAAAGGGCTTTGCCGCAATAGTCGATGAAGTGGGGAAGCACCTCGTGCAGCGGTGGGGCAGATTCCAATTGCTGCGGGGTGATGCGGTGGATAAGGGTGCTGTTTTTGGGCAGCGGTCTTTTCGGTTTCACATGGGCATAAAAGGTCTCTCCAGCCAGGATTTGCATGTGTTTGATGCGTACCGCGCCGATGGAGACGATTTCATCCTGCCGCTCATGGAGCCCGGTCAGTTCGGTATCTAAAACCACGAATTCATATTCCTCCACCGGCTGGAACTGGTCGAGGGCCTTGAAATAGCGTTTGTTTTCGGCGAACACCGGGTGGGCAGGCCGGAACAGCTCAGAGATGGAGAAAAAAGACATCGCTACCCCTCGCCCAGCCGGTATTCTTGACGAATATGGCTTTGCAGGCGGCGGACTACCTCGAAGGCTTCTTTGAGGGTCTGTTTTTCGAGTTCGGAAAGATCCGCCGGGTTGATGTGGTTGTCCGGGGGCTGTTGTTGCTCAAGCATCCGCAGCTGATGGATAAGCCGCATCTGCATGAGAAATTCATAGGCCTTTACGGTTTCGCTGTACAGCTCATGGGAAAGGTGGCCATCCTCATGGAGAATCTGGAGGCGGCCCAGGGTGTTGTTCTCGGGAATCCCGTGTTTTAGGGCAAAGAGCCGGGCGAAATCGACAAAGGGGACAAGGCCTTTTGTCTTGAGATCGAGGGAGTTCTTGTGCTCCCCGTCCTTTTCCACGATGAGATTGCGAAAAAAAGAAAGGGGCGGTCGCGCCTCCAAGGCATTTTTGGCAAGATGCAGCAGGAAGATTTCCTGCTGCGGTACATTGCGCACCAGGTATTGTCGGAGGCCTTCCGCCAGCGTCGCGTCGCCGTATGCGGCCCGGAAGTCAAAGAAAATGGTGGAATGCATGATCTCAAGCGGTTCGGGTCTGTGCAACCAGCGATCAAAATATCCGCGCCAGCCGGTGATCGGCTGGCGCCATTTTGGGTTGGAGGCCATGATCTCGCCAGGGCATGGGGGATAACCGCAGCCGACCAGATGCCCGATGGCCTTTTCTCCCAGGGTTGTGAAATATGCGGCAGCCAGCTCGGCTTGCGCTTGGTTTTCTGGATCGGCGTAGAGTAGGGCGTTGTCCTGATCGGTGATGAAGGTTTGTTCCCTGCGGCCCTCGCTGCCCATGACCAGCCAGCAGAAGGGCAGGGGCGGGGGGCCGAGTTCTTCAACCAGCAGGGTGAGGAGCCGCTCTAAGATGTGGTCGTTGAGCACCGTGATCATCCGGGTGATGTTGTTGGCCTTGGCCCCTTCCTCAATGAGGGTGCGGATGACCGCCGGGACCTTCCTGGCCAGGGGGTACAGTCCTTCGATGGTCCTTTGTGCCACGATTTCCCGGAACAGGTAGAGGGGGGAGGTGCCCTGGAGAAGCATGATGTCGTGGGTGGTGATAACCCCGATGATAGTTCCCTGCTGTTCTACGGCCAAATGGTGGATGGAAAGCCGCATCATCTGGAGCATGGCATCAAAACACACCTGATGGGAGGGGATGGTTTTGAGCGGCGTCGCCATGATCTGGCGCACCGGGGTCTGGTAGTCGAGCCCGGCTGCGACCACCTTGGTGCGCAGATCCCGGTCGGTGATGATGCCGACGATCTTTTTTCCCTGGTCGTGGATCAGTAGGGAGCCGATATGCAGATCTGCCATCCGGGCTGCGGCCATTTGGACGCTGTCCGTCGCGGCAATGGTTTTTGGGGCGCCCTTGACGATATCGCCCACCTGGGCCGAGAAAAGAAACAGAGCGCTTTCGGTGCGCGGAGCAACTTTATGCTGCCGTAGCAGGGCATATGCGGTTTTCACAAGTTTTTCAGACATGCTACGCAGAAAATAATGTGTAACCTTGGGGCATGACTGGATGAGGTTGAGAAACGCCTCCCGTGGAAAGAGAAAGCAGAAGGTGTCCTCGACGGTCTCCACGTTGAGGTTGGCCATGTTGGTTCCCTGGATAATGGGCAGGGCGCCGAAATATTCTCCTTCGCCGCGAAAATCCTTGAGGGTTACGGTTCCGTCTTCGTCCTTGAGATATATTTTGACCCCGCCCTTCTGGATGAGATAAAAATGCCGGACTTGGGTCTGGGCCTGCCGGAAGATAACGGTGCCTTTAGGGAAAAAGTCGATGATGCAACTGGAGGCCAGATTTCGCAGCGTGTCCGCATCGAGTTCGTTAAAGGGGAGGGTGTGGGCCAGGAATTCAAGGATGATTTCCGGGGCCACGGCATGGATATTGTTTTTAGATGACGCGCTCATGGGTGCCTCATTCTGGGTTGCTTTCCTTAATTCAGGACTACACAAAGGTTTGTCTGCGGTCAAGGGAGAATCAGAAAAGTCATGTCATGGTCCCTTGACATGCAGTTGTGTAACATAGTAAAAACTCAAGAGAAAATCATTGTGCAAACAATCAGGCCATGAAGGGGAAATCAATTTCATGAAGAAAGAGCACGCGGTCATTATCCCGGTCATCCTTGCC
>Ga0315272_10000071_pt1 | contig 40539 bp, 44 predicted proteins | sample C3_middle_MG_FD_203918 | JGI IMG/M metagenome (GOLD analysis project Ga0315272, IMG submission 203918) | Sediment microbial communities from Yellowstone Lake, YNP, Wyoming, USA - C3_middle | ecosystem: Environmental > Aquatic > Freshwater > Lake > Sediment | place: USA: Wyoming | collected...
GACCGCGGTGTCTCACCACCTAGCGAGACTCAAAGCCGCAGGTCTCGTGAAGGTCTCCAGGAGCGGCCAGTACAGCATCTACAGCCTCTCCGAGGAAGGCCGGCGATGGGTTGACGCCGTGTTTTCAATTTAGAAGTAGAGGCGCGTCCAGGTCTGCCGACGGTTGCGTCTGCGTCCATCTTTTCCATGGCGGGAGCCTCCAGGCTGGGAGCGATGCCAGCCTCCGGCGCGCAGAAAAACGAAGTCCCGGCGCCCCGCTCCCGCTGGGATGCGGCGCCGTCCTCTCCGCCGTCTCGCCGCCATCGACAGTAGCTTGAGGTGGCCGCACAAGGGGTCTGAAGCATTGGGAATTACGAGGCGGCGAGAGGCTCCTCTGCATGTTCGGAGGCATCTGGCGAGGTCTGTCCTGCGTTTCGAATCTTCCTTTGGAGTCAGACGTCACAGATAGGGGCTGTATTACGAAACTTGTTTATCGGTAGGGAGCGGGAGTTGGGTGGCTGGGGGAGCGGGTCTGGCGGCGCCAAGCTTTTGGCAATACGCCCAGGAGACGCATCGACAAGACCAAGACGTTGAGGGAGTTAGACGGCGTTATATCAAATCCTCACCTCTAGGACGGGCTCTTAAGGTCATTTGGAGTCGCTAAGAGAGGTCGCCGGGAGGTGGATCTACGAGAGTCCTTGAGGGGCTTCTGGCGTAGCCGAGGGGGTGGATAGGCCACGTCTCGTATTCGACGTGTTCGGCTGGCCGAGGTCCACAGGGGCGTTCTACGCGCCTTAGGCGTATAGGTGACAAGCCACGTAGTGGCCCCGCCTCGCCTCTATAAGTGGCGGTTCTTCTTTTTCGCATTTGCCTCTGATTATGTACGGACAGCGGGGGTGGAAGCGGCAGCCGGCAGGCGGGTTTATGGGGCTGGGGGGTTCGCCTTGCAGTAGGAGGACTTTTCGGCTTCTCGCCGTCTTGGGGTCCGGCACCGGCAGAGCCGAAATTAAGGCTTGTGTGTATGGGTGCAACGGCTCTTTTATCACGGCGTCGGCCGGGCCGAGCTCCACAATCTTTCCCATGTACATAACCGCGATTCTGTCGCTCATATAGCGGACTGCGCCTATGTCGTGGCTGATGAAGAGGTAGGTGAGGTTAAGGCGCTTCTGCAGATCTTTCAACATGTTGAGTATCTGGGCCTGCACTGAGACGTCAAGTGCCGAGGTCGGCTCGTCGAGGACGAGAAACTTAGGCTCAAGTATTAAAGCCCTGAGGATTGCTATCCTTTGACGCTGGCCCCCACTGAACTCGTGGGGGTATCTATGGAGCTGACCTCTCTCAAGCCCGACGAGCTCCAGCATTTTGCCTATGTACTCCTCCGGATCTTGTATTGGGAGTTTATGCACCTTTATCACCTCTAGAAGTGTTTGATAGACAGTGAGGCGGGGGTTGAGAGACATGTAGGGGTCTTGGAAAATCATCTGGGCCCTCCGCCTAAACTCTCTCAACTTGCTCCCAGAGGCCTTGGTTACGTCTTCGCCGTCGAAGTATATGCGCCCAGAGGTGGGCTCTATGAGCCGGAGGATAAGCCGGCCTAGGGTGGTTTTGCCGCTGCCGGTCTCGCCAACGAGTCCCAGCGTCTCGCCTTCGTAGATCTCCAGATCTACGCCGTCTACGGCCTTGACGTATCCCCTGGGCCTCAGAAGGCCGCCTACTGGGAAGTACTTACTTAACTTCTCGGTCTTTATCAGAGGCTTCATGGGTACAGCCAACACGCCACCTTGTGTCTGTCGCCCAGCAACGGCGGTTCTTCTTTTTCGCATTTGCCTCTGATTATGTACGGACAGCGGGGGTGGAAGCGGCAGCCGGCAGGCGGGTTGATTAAATTCGGTATGGTGCCGGGTATCGGCTTGAGTCTCTCCTGGGGATTAAGCGGGTTTATCACTGCGTTTAGAAGCCCCTGTGTGTAGGGGTGCTTAGGGTTTTGGAAAAGCTCCTCCACCGGGGCCTCCTCTACGATCTTCCCGCCGTACATGACGACGACTCTGTCGGCAAACTCGGCCACCAGACCCATGTTGTGCGTAATGAAGATTATAGACATGCCTAACTGCTCCTTTAGCTGTTTAAATAGGTGCAGTATCTGGGCCTGCACCGTCACATCGACGGCTGTGGTGGGCTCGTCTGCGATCAATATACGCGGCTTGTTGCTAATCGCCATGGCTATGACAGACCTCTGCTTCATCCCGCCGGAGAGCTGATGCGGGAAAGCCCTCGACCTGCTCTCGGGGTCTGGGATCAAGACCATGCGGAGCAAGTTCACGGCCTCTGAGAGGTACTGTTTTATCTTACCGCCTCTATGCGCCGCCATGGTCTCGCCTATTTGATACCCCACTGTGTACAGCGGGTCGAGGGCTGAGGAGGGGTCTTGAAACACATACGCAATTTCTGAACCCCGGATTTTACGGAGCTCCTCCTCCGGCAGCTTCAACAGGTCTACCTCCTCGCCGTCGCGTCGGTAGATGACTGAGCCGGAGATTATCTTGCCCGGCGGCTGTATCAGCCTCGTAATGGCGCGGGTCGTGACGCTCTTGCCGCTGCCCGTCTCGCCCACTATCGCCAGCACCTCGCCCCGGTAGAGGTCGAAGGAGACGTTCTCCACCGCCTTAACAACGCCTGCGTAGGTGTAGAAATAGACCGTCAAGTTGCGGACCTCTAGGATCTTCATACTCTGAACTCTATCCTCCTCCTGAACTTGGGGTCGAAGACGTCCCTCAAGGCGTCCCCTAGCAGATTCCACCCAAGTGCCGTTAGGAATATGGCGACGCCTGGAAATAACACCAGCCACCACGCCGTGGGGAAGCGGCTCCCGCCCATGTTTATTAAAGAGCCCCAGTCGACGATGGGGGGCTGGGCGCCGAGGCCCAGGAAGCTGAGGCCCGCCGCGAGGAGGTTCACCGTGGCGAAGTCGAAGGTCGCCAAGACGATGATCGGCGACATTATATTGGGCAGTATGTGCCGCGTCATTATGCGCCAGGTGGAGAACCCCAGCGCCCTGGCCGCCTCCACGTAGGTCTTCTCCTTCTCCACCAGCACCATGCCGCGGACTACCCGGGCGTATGAGGGCCACCACACGATAATCAAGGCGGTGAAGATAGAGATAAGCGGCGCGAGATGGATGGCGTCTTCCGCGCTCACGCCGAAGATAGTAGCCATGAAGGAGGCGAACATGGGTTGATCTATGAGAAACTCCCGGATGCGCTGTGGCAAGGTTGCCGCCAGCGCCAACGCCAGCACTAAGGCGGGAAACGCCAAGAAGATATCTGTAACTCTCATAATTGCTTCATCTATCTTTCCGCCGTAGTAGCCAGCAAGTAGGCCAAGTAAAATGCCGAGGGGGACCCCCAAGGCGATGGTTACCACGGATATTACAAGCGACACCCGGGCGCCGTATAACATGAGGCTAAGGACGTCTCTCCCGTATATGTCCGTGCCAAGGGGCATGCCGTACTCCCCCGGCGGCGTCAAGTAGAGCTCAGGACGTTCCAAATAGAGGAATTGGTTGTAACTATACGGAGCCACGAGAGGTCCCACGACGCCTACAACCACGAACCCCAACGAAAGAAAGAGGCCGATGACGCCCGTGGGAGACCTGTTGAGAGCATAAAGAGTGAGGCGCCACTCCTCCACCCGTGCCTTGTTCTTGGCGTACCAATCCCGTCTTATCAACGTGATTAACTTCACCAAAAGCCAAAGGAGACCGTCGGCGGCCTTATCCAAAATCATGTTAATACCTCACCCTGGGGTCTATGAAGGCGTACAGCACATCTACCACAAAATTTGTCACCACGTATATGATGGCGAAGACGAAGGTGGTGGCTATGATCGCCGGGAAGTCGAGGTAATATATAGACTGCACGGCGTAATACCCCAGGCCGGGCAGGCCGAAAATGGTCTCCGTAATGGGGGCGCCGCTCAACGATGCGCCGAACTCTAGGCCTATAATTGTCACTATTGGGACGAGGGAGTTCTTAAACACGTGCCTCCTCACCCACCCCACCGGCAGGCCCTTCGCGTGTAGATACTCCACGAAATCGGCCCCCAACGCCTCCACCGTGGAGTTTCTGACAAACCTCGCTATGATTCCGGCGCCTGCGAACCCCAGCACGAATCCAGGCAACCAGTACCTCGCCACTATTTGCGCCAAGTTTTCAAAGTCGCCGGTGATCAAGGCGTCTATCAACGGGACGCCGGTTATCGTGACTTTAGAAGTGGGCACCCCGGCTAGTGTTATGGCTCTAAACTGGACAAAGAAAAGAAGTATGAAGAGATACGCCAGCAGGAAGGCGGGCATGGAGACCCCAATCAAGGCGAAGATTCTGACAGCAGTGTCTATTTTCGTATCTCTCTTATAGGCGGCGACCAACCCCAGCGGAACTCCTATGACCACTGAGAAAAATATAGAAAACAGCGTCAATTGAAACGTGACGGAGAACCGCGCCGCCACATCTGCGAAGACGTTGTTGCCAGTCCTCGGACTTATGAGAGTCCCCTCAAAAAGCCTAACAAGAAAGTAGTAGAACTGCTCGTACCAAGGCCTGTCGAAGTAGTAGTACTGTTTTACTTTTTCGATAACCTCCGGCTTCGCCTTCTCGCCCCCAGCCCAAGCCCTCACGGGGTCTGCCGGTATGGCATATGCAATTAAATACGTAATAAAGACCACACCAAATATAGTCGGTATAAATGTGAGAAAACGCCTGAGGAGAAACTTCCTAAAAGAGGACATGGAAGGAAAAAGTCTAGGGTTTAAATCCGTACAGCTGTTGCCACAGGGTGGCGTTCCAGTAGTATGGATTGTACCGGAGCACTATGTAGGAGTCCTGCTGGTAGTCGGCGACGTAGTATGGGCCTGTGGATATGGGCTTCTCGTGGAGTAGTTTATGCGTGGCGTCGTCTTCGCCCGAAATGACGTACTTAGCCCACGCCGCTGGGTTCTTCCCGTTGTTGGAGTCCGCTAGGGCTTGTTGATACTTGTCGCCTAACGCGTACTGCATCGAAATAGTCATAGTGAAGGGCGCCGCTAAGATGGACAAGATGGCGGGGTAGGGCTGGGTCAGCTTCAGCTTGACCACGCCGGCCGTGGGTCCTGAGTAGCCAAACACCTTCATCAGCTCGTCCCAACTCTTCACGTTGTACGACTTACCGGCGTACTCAGTCACAAGGCCCTTGGCGAGGACCTGCTTAAACTCGTCCTCGGACAACACAGAGCTGGCGTTTACGTCTACATACGTGGTGATCATCCAGCTGGGGTCTAGAGACAGCCTGGCGATTCTCCATATGGAGAAGAGGACGTCCACCGCGTTTATATCGTAGACCTTGTTATTCCACGGGTCATACGCCTTCATGCCGCCCCTAATGACGAAGTACCAAGTGGTGCCATCCTGGTCGTGAGCCCAAGCCACGGCGCCTGCAGGCACCACATACTCAGTGTTCTCACGCCAGAAGGTCACCAGCGTCGTGCCCGTCTGCGTAAAGATATCCCATCCAAACGATTCGTAACTCGCGGCTGGGTCGAAACTCTGCGGCCAGCCTATGTCCCCGATCACGTAGGCGTCAGGTCCATTCTTATAATCCTTCACGCCTATGCTTACAACCGGCGCATCCGGCGTCTCCCACACCAAATCATAGCGATAAAGCTCTAGAGGAGTGTAATAACGTCCCTTGACCCAATTCCAGTTATGCATGAAGAACTTCGCCTGGCCGAGCCAAATGATGGCGGGGTCGTTGTTGCTGGCCATAGATATGGCTTTATACAAAGCCTCCCTCAGCGCAGGGTCGAAGTGCGTCCTCGCCGCCACTATCAACGCGTCTACGTCGTAGTTTCTGTAAAACGCCGGGTTGATGTCAACGAAGCCAGTGCTCTGCTCCACAGGCTTGGTCTTCTCTGTATCTACCTCGTACTGCACCACGTATATCTTCTTGCCGGAGGGCACGTTAACGTTGGCGCCGGTGCCCTTAGGGCCGACCACCACCACTGCGTCGCCCACGTCGAAGACCCTAGCCGAGGAGAGGAGGCTAGATATCTGCGCCGCAGAGGTCTCGACCACATTTAGAGTTTTGAACTGCGTGCCGCCGTAGAAGAGCGGGCTGGCGTAGTCGTCGGGATCTAGGTAGTCGGGGAGCCAGCCGATGATGTAGACGTCGAAGTCGCCTTTCTCGGTCTTACTCAGTAGAGTGGGCCAATTAAGCGGCTCTGTGGTAACTTTAAAGCCCAACTGGCCCCAGGTGTTGGCGAGGAGGGCGGCGGTCTGGGCCCGCTGGTCGTTGCCGAGGTTGAAGTCGATCACAATGGTGTACTTGGTGGGGTCTATGCCGCTCTTCTTTATCAGCTCCCGCGCCTTGGTGAGGTTATAGCTGTACTTAATTATTCCGGTTTCGGTGTAGCCTGGAAGGCCCTTGGGGATGACGCTGTAGAGCCTGGCAAACCTGTTGGCGTAGACTCTGCCCAGTATGGCGTCGTACGGCACAGCCCACGCCAGTGCCTGCCTCACGAGGCTGTTGTTGAAAGGCGCCTTACGGGCGTTGAGGACTATGTATTCAATAGTGAGAGTGAGGAGGTTGGGATCCTCCTTAAGCTCAATCATGTAGTTGCCCATCTTCGTGCCCACCACCTCGTTAAGCCTATCTAGAGGTATTTCCGCCACGTCGACTGTGCCGGTCTTGTACATCTGGATGCGGGCAGTGGCGTCGTTGTTGATGATGTATATTACATACTTATGAAACACCTTCTGCGGCGCCGCGGTAGACGTTGACGGCGTAGTGGCAGTAGAAGTCGGCGAAGTGGTAGTGGTAGTAGTAGTGGGAGTCGGCGAAGTCGTAACGGCTGTGGTCGTGGGGCTCGGTGTTGTGGTTGTCTGCGTCGTCGTGGATGTGGTGGGGGCGGGTCGTTGTTGTACCAAAAACACGGCGGCCAGCGCGATTACCAGAAGCGCAACCACAATGCCGACAACGGCACCCTTAGAGAGACCTTTCACTCTGGCCATTCTCATATAATACAGGCATATTTTTAAATATTGAAGCGATTATGTCTATCCTTTTGTCAAATTCTTAACCATCTCTATGGCCTTGTCTAGCTGGGGGTCACGTCCTTCGCGGTAGTCTTGTGGGGCTATCTCCACCTCTATGTCGGGCTCCACGCCGCGTCCCTCTATGCCTGGCCCCAGGTCGTCGGCCCAGAAGGCGTACTTGGGCTGGGTTATTAAGGTGCCGTCGACCAGCTTGTAGCGGGTGTCTATGCCCACGGTGCCGCCCCAGGTCCTCTTGCCAACCACTGGGCCTAGCTTGAGGCGTTTGAAGTCGTAGGTGAAGATGTCGCCGTCGGACCCCGCGTGTTCGTTTGTGACCAGCACGAGACGCCGCGGCAGGACGTACTCGGGGTAGGGGTACGGCTTGTAGTGCCTAGTCACAAATTTCGCAAAGACGCCGGTGACGGCCCTTAGGATGAGCATGCCGGAGGTGTGGCCGCCCCGGTTGTAGCGGATGTCCACTACGAAGGCTTCTTTGTCGCCTTCTGCGTTTAGCGATTTGAAGAACTCGGCGTATCCGACGGGGCCCATGTCCGGTATGTGGACATAGCCCACTGCGCCTCCGGTCCTCTCGTGGACGTAGCGCCTATTGGCCTCAACCCAGTGTCGGTAGATGAGGTACTTCTCATCGCGGACGGTCTTTACAGTATACGTCTTGACTTCGCCGTTGCGCTCCACCTCTATCTGCACAACGTCGCCCGGCCTGTTCAGCAGGGCGTACTCCGGCGACGTCTCGGGGCCGAGCTTCACGCCTGCTATGGACACCACGCAGTCCCCCTCTCTGACGTCTACGCCGGGGGCGAGGAGGGGCGACCTCTCGCCCTCGTAGGAGGGGTCCCCCACGAATATCTTCGCTACCCGCCAGCACTTCCCGTCCCACCTAAACTCGGCGCCGAGGCCGCCCACTAGATACGGTTTGTCCACCTCGAAGTCCGGCACTATCTCGTAGGCGTGGCTCGTGCCGAGCTCTCCCTGCATCTCGTTGATTACGTCGCTGAGCTCAAAACGTGTGCCTACCCTCTCCAGGAGGGACTCGTACTTCTTGTACACGGCGTCCCAATCCACGCCGTTGAGGTCACTACGCCAGAAGTGCTCCCGCATCAGAAGCCAAGCCTCCCGGAGCATCTGCCGCCACTCCTTATCCGGCTCCACGTACACCTTCACCCGCGACATGTCCAACATGCCGCTCTTCCGCCCAGGCTCCTTAGACTGGAGGTCCGGTCTCTTCTCCACGTCGATGAGCCTCAGCCTCCCCTCCTCCTTCACCAGTAGATACCTCCCGTCAGGAGACACCCTAATCGCCGAGACGCCGCCCAACAGCTGCTCCTTGGCCTTGGTCTCTAGGTCGTACAGCTCCACGACGCCTCTCCTCTCCTGGGCAGACCATAGGTAGTACTTAACGGCCCCCTCCACCTCGTACCTAAGCCACGCCACCTTCCCGCCCTTAAGCCCCACCACGGCGGCGTAGAGCCCCTCATCCACGGGGAAGGGCTCCACCCGCAACTGGATCCCCTCCACGTCGACGTCGCCGGGCTCCCCCTCAGCCTTTTTGTACACTAGAAACGGGGAGGAGTCGCCGCGGCGGAGCACCACGAGGTAGGGCTTTGAGGGCTTGGCGAAGGAGTAGACGAACTGGACGGGGTCCATGGAGGGGTTCAACGCCCTCCGGGAGAGGAAGTAGAGAAAACGCCCCTCGGGGTCGAAAGACGGCGAGTAGTCGTAGGCGGTGGGGCTGGTCACGTCGTAGGTCCTGCCCCCGGCCGCGTCGTAAAGCCTTATGTTCTGGACGTAGACCCCCGCCGGCTTTGCGTAGGCCAGCCAGCGGCCTGAGGGGTGCCAGGCCATGTCGGTGATTAGGCCGTATTCGCTCCTGTCCACGAGAGATGCGGCGCCGGTCTCGAGGTCGATGAGCCAAAGCTCGCCTTTGTGGTTCGCCGCCGCCAGCCTCGGCCACTTAAGCGCCAGGGCCTCCACCAGCCCCACCCCCGGCTCCAGCCGCTTCAACAAGACGCCGTCTGCTGTATACACCTCCACGGCGCCGTCGAAAGTGGAGACGGCGATTCTCTCCCCGTCGGTGGATATGTGTTTATACCTCACGGCTCCGCCTCTGGCGCCGAGCTGCGCCACAGCGCCCTCCCACGCCGGGACGGAGAACGCCTGACCCCTCGACACCACCGCCAGCCGGCTCCCAGAGGCTAAGACGAACTGCTCTAGGTACTTCATCGGGTCGACGAACTTGGCCATCTTGGCCTTGCGCGACAGGGGGAGATCTATCTCGACGAGTTGCGCCTTGCCTACGGCGGGGTCGTATAGATAGATGTCGCCGCCGGCCTGGAAGACTATACGCCTCCCGTCTGTGCTGGCGTTCCTCACGTAGAAATCTCTAAAGTCCGTATGGCGCCGCAGGTCGCTTCCGTTGAGGTCCACGGAGTAGAGGTTGCCCACCCCCTCGTGGTCGGAGACGAAGTAGACCCGGCCGCCTATCAACATAGGCGAGGTGACGTTGCCCGGGAGGTCGAGGAACTTCTGGAAGGTGCGGCCCCCGTCTCTGCTTATCCAAAGGACGCCCTTTGCTCCTCCTCTATACCGCTTCCAGTGGGGGAGGTCGTAGGTGTTGCGGCCTAAGATCACCACCCCGTCGCCGTACACCAGCGCCGTGGCGGGACCTAGGTTAAGCCTCTCGTAGACCCCGGTAAGGGAGACTGCGTAGAGCTCGCGCCACTGGGTGAAAGGCGTCTTGAAGTCGCTGTATACGAGGACCCTCCCGTCGGGGGTCCAGCCGACCACCCTCGTGTAGGGGGTGCCGAAGTAGGTGATCCTCCTGGGCTCCCCGCCCTCCGCCGGGATTACGTAGACGTCGGCGGCGGTGCCTTGGTCGGTCTGTTGAAGCCTAGTGAAGGCTATCCACCGGCCGTCTGGCGAAAACTTCGGCCTAACCACAACGCCGAAGTCCGAAGTGAGCCTGACCCCGACTCCGCGAGAGAACTTCCAGAGGTCGTCCTCAGTCACGAAGATAATGTCGTCGCCGTAGATGTCGGGAAACATGTAATACCCGCGCATATCAGCCGGAAACTTCCTATATTTATCAATATAGGTTGCGGCGTTGGCAAGGGCAGACATCTACGCCACTGCGGCGGGGGCTAGATAAGCTACGCTTCTGCTCCTATCAGCCCCGGGCTTGGTACACACTCTCTTCAACAAGCCCCTGCGGTAGGGTGAGGCAGGTGCGAGGCGGTACTGACGCCGCCCTATGCCCGGCCCTTTGGGATCGACCTTGAGCGCCTCGGCGCCGCTTGGTTCGCCAAGGTCCTCTCGTATTATGGAGGTGGTGGCGACGCCTGTGGGCATGGAGGTTAAGCTTCTGCGTTACTACATCGCAACGCACGTGATTGGGACAGCTACGGCGTTTCTTCTACTTGGTTTGTAGGTAGTTGGCGAAGTTGTTTGCCGCCTCCTCCGCCATCTTTCTCAAGGCGCTCTGGACGAGGCCCGGCGCCAGCGACGCGATGAGCCCCCTGGCTGTGCCCTGGAACCTCCACTTGACTAGGGTGCCGCCGTCTTTGGGCTGTGCGTCAACGGCTATTGTGAAGTCGGCGGTGGTCTGGAGGCCGGTCGCCCTGCCGACGACCACAACTCCGTCGTCTCTAACCTCGGCGTATTTAAACCGCACAGCCATCTTCCCCGAGAGGTGGCCGAGCTTCACCGTGGCCTCCCCCACGTACTCCCCGCCGCTCTCCCTCACCCCAGACACGCCTGGGATGAGACGGGCCACCGTCGCCGGATCCTTCAGAAGCTTCACTACCTCCTCCGGCGGCTTAGCGACAAAGAACTCCCCGGACTCAGAAACCTGCATGTGCCTAGGTTAACATGTCTATTTATAGGTCATGTGTATATGTCGTGAGCGCGTTGTTGAGACGGCTGGCGAGGAAGGGGCTCTACCGCTTCTTCCAAGCCATGTTGACGCTGGAGAAGGAGAAATACGGCCTCCGATACGTCCCCGCGGAGGCGGTGGGCTACGCGGTTGTGTGTCCCCTCTATGCGAGGAGCTACGCCGAGGAGAAGGAGGTGGCGGTCTTCACACGCGCCTTGCTTGATAGAGTGAGATACGCCGAGGCGCTGAAGCTTGTAGACGTCGAGACGCTGACTTCCGTGGTCCGCAGAGCCGCCAAGGGCGATAGAAGGGCTATGGAGTCGCTTCTGGAGGTGGGCCGGGGCCTCACGCCGCAAGAAGTGGAGAAGATATTCCCCGAGCTCCTCCTGGAGTTTCAGCACTACAGCAGGGCGGCGAGAGGCGAGGCGCCCAGCGGCCCGGGGGAGGAGGCCTACCACTTCTACAAATACGCCGAGCCCCTCCCCTATGCGGGCTTTGCAGACCTGTGGAATAACGTAGCTATATACTCCGTAGCGGGGGTGGCGGCGGACTACGTCTACATATTTAAGTACAACAGAGAAGGCGTGGAATACAGCGTCGCGAAGACCATCGCCTCGGCGGAGGGCGACGTGGCGGCAGAGATCTGGCGCAGACCCAGGGCCAAGCTCCACATACAGGAGCCCGGCAAGCCGCCCAAGCTAACCTTCATCGAGCCGAAAGACCCAGAGCCCCACTACAAGGCCCTCCTACACGGCCAATGCAGGAAAGGCCCCCTCTGCCCCGCCTGCCCCTTGAGGAATATCTGCGAATGCTTAAAATAACCCGCCAGGCATCTACGTGATGAGTCGGTTCTAGGCCGAAGATGACGACTGCCGAGTTCGCTGATCGCAACCCACGTCGCGTTTCGTGTTGTGATTGCCAAGACGACTACGTGTTACCTTGTTGTGACTGTTCACCCCTATCCTAATAGGCAACATCTTGTTTAGATACTTAACGATAGTACTCCTACGCTCTTTTTCTACCTCTCTCCACCTAGCCGAAACGGGCTGTGTCTTGCCGTTTTCAAAAATTTCGCCTATACTTTCCCTCAACATTTCAAATACAATTCCAATTCCAACCACCACATATCTAAACGTATCAGGGTCGTGTTTCCATAATGCATGCATCGAAATGTCTATGTCACAGTTACTGTTCTCCATGCAGTTACTGTCTGGAGAGAAACACAAGGCTCCCCCCACTGCGTGATGAAACCATCGGCGAGACCCACCGCCACAGGCTCCACATATATTTCAATCATCTCGTCGTCGGTCTTGACTACTGCGGTGGCTATTCGTTTTGCGACGAAAGACGCGGCCCGATACTGGACGCCGGGGCTGCATAAGCCGATTATTCGCTCTGGGGATTTTAAAAACCTGGCGATTATGTTGATGCTTGTTGCCACTATAAAACCGCGTGACACCTTTGCCACACGGACGTCGGAGATGGAGAACTTGATAGCTACCTTCCCCTTCGCCTCAACCTCTCCCGGCTCGCTTCTCTCGACGATCGCATCGACGGGCTCTACCATGTCTTAATTTTCATGAAAGGAAACACCTCATCTACGTCGGAATCCCAGCTCTCAGCCTCTAGGTCGATGGACCAGATCCCCTCCTCGTCTGCAAAGATCAAGAAGGTCCCACGGCCTACGACGACGTATTTAGGCTCGCCCTCCCGCATGGTGACAGACAAAACGTCAGCCTTCCTGTCGTAATAAGCCCGCGGAGGCTGGCTGATGAAGGCTGAGGGTTCCACCCTTATAGGCTCTCCAATAGTATTCCTCTATTCGCTGGAGTTCATTCTATCATCGCGGAACACCGTAGCGACGTAATTCATAACATCAAGTCTAAGATTGAATATTAAGCCTTGTACACAAGCGCTATGAAGACGTCGTTGACGTTTGTGCCTGTGGGGCCTGTGTATATGGCCCTGCCGAGCTTGTGAAAAAGCGTGTGGCTGTCGTTGTTGTCGAGGTGCTCCAGGGGGTTGAGGCCGGCCCTCTCCGCCTCCTCCGCCGTGTATCCATCTACCAACGCCCCGGCGGCGGGGCTGTTGCCGTCTACGCCGTCCGTCCCCATGCAAGTTGCAGACACAGGAAGGCCTCTTACGGCCAGTGCAAAGGAGAGGCAGAGCTCTTGGTTCCTCCCGCCTACGCCCCGGCCTCTTACCCGCACCACAGTTTCCCCGCCGGCGAGCAGAGCGGCCGGGGGCTTGGCCGGGTGTCCAAACCACGCGGCGGATTTGGCGACGGAGGCCAGGACGCGGCCTGCCTCCCGGGCCTCTCCCTCGAGGGCGGCAGTGAGTATGGCTACGTGTAGGCCCCGGGCGGCGAGGACTTGGGCAGCGGCGAGGAGAGATTGGATGTTGCTGGCGACGACTACGTTCTGCACCTTCTCGAGATCTGGGTCGCCGGGCTTTACCGTGTCGTCGCGAAGCACGGCGGCGCGTAGGTGCGGTGGCAACTCTGCGAAGAGGCCGTATTTCCGCAACACGGCCACTGCGTAGTCCCGCGTGGTTTCGTCGGGAGCTGTGGGGCCCGACGCGATGGTGTCCAGTCTGTCCCCCACCACGTCGCTCATTATGAGCGAAACTACCCGCCGCGTCTTGACGAGCCTAAGCAACTTCCCGCCTTTGACCCTCGACAGCCTTTTCCTAACCGCGTTGAGCTCCACTATGTCTGCGCCTCTCTTCATGAGCTCACTTGTGAGCCACGCCACGTCCCGGAGGGAGACCCCATCCTCTGGCACCTCAAAGAGCGCAGAGCCGCCGCCCGAGATTAAGACGAACAAGAGATCCTCCGGCCCCACAGACTCTAGGTACTGGAGGAGCCTCTGAGAGGCGCGTAGCGTGTCTTCGCCGGGAATCGGGTGGTCGCCCCGCAACACTTCGACGGGTCCCACGCGGCCGCCGCCCACCGGCGAAATGACGACGCCTCCCCTCACCACGTCACCCAATGCGTCGACCACGGCTTGGGCCATTTTTAGAGAGGCCTTGCCGAACCCCACTACGTGGACCGCCCCGGAAAGCTCGTATCTCCGCCCAGCCACCTCCACCTCATTGCCTACCCTCTTCACGTGTCTCAACACTGCGCGGTAGGGGTCGGCGACCTCAAGTGCCGCCTCAAGCGCCTCAACCAGCAACGGAGCGCCGTTGAGTCTCATCAGCTCATTGCGGTTCTTAATAAGCACAGAATATTTACCAAAAATTCTTAAAATATGTGGAGCGTTGGGTAGAAAAGGCCGAGAGGTACAGAAACTACGCCAAGCGTAGTTTTGAAGCCGACGAGTACGACCTCGCCTGTTTCCTGGCCCAACAGTCAGCTGAGTTTCTCCTCAGGGCGGCCCTAATGAAGGAAGTGGGGGCTAGGCCGCTTACTCACAGTCTCTACGAGATGACAAAAAGGCTGGTACAGTTGCGGGCGGGGAGCTTCCGTAGGAAGTAGCTAGGTGCGCCAAGTCGCTGGAGGAGCATTACATACAGGCAAGATACCCAGATGCAAGGCTGGGACCCTACGAGCGGTGGGAGGCAGAGGAGTGTCTGCGTTGCCTAGAGACATTGTAGAGATGGATAGGTGGGTTGAAGTAGCGAAAAGAAGGAGGCAGGAGATTGCGGCGACCGTCGCGGCATTTTTAAAAGAAGCTTGCCGCGACTGTGACGTGCTGCTCTTCGGCTCAAGGGCCCGCGGCGACTTCCACGACATGAGCGACTGGGATCTGGCGGTGGTTACGCAAGACTGTGAATACGCCGTAAAGACTGAGGAGTTTGGACAAGTAATCTACATACCTTTGGCGAAGCTTCGCCAGCTTCTAGACTTCTCCATGCTCATACTTGACATCGCCTACGAAGGACGCCTCCTCTGCGGAAGAGGAGAGCTTTGGCAGGAATTCGCCGGGGTGAGTACGTCAGGGAGAGGAGGCTGGGAAAAAATAAGTGGGGTTGGTATCCCGTCTAGGCCACCGGCTCAAAGACGCCGGCTTGTAACACGACTATGCGTAGCATCAACGCGCCTATGAGCGCCAGTATTGCCGCAGCCGTTAACAACAGCCTGATCTCACGCCTCCAGCTTACGAGACCTATGGCCAGAGGGGTCAATATGCCCACCGCCACGACTCCGCCCCAGAACGCCGGGGCAAGCGGGCCGTAGACGAGGGCCCAGCCGCTAGTCCTGGCGGCCGTGGTGCCGCCATACATGGCGAGATTGACTAGGGCAACTACGGCGATGAGTTCAGCGACTTCTAGGGCAGTGCCTGCGCGTACGGTAAACTTGGCGACGTCGTCGCGGTGAATTAGCAGTTCGGCCAACGCCAAGGCGCAGACCGACGCGCTGAGCAACCACAAGACTGGTATCAACGCCGTGTTCCAAAACGGTACCCCAGGCGCCGCGGCGATTAAGAAGCCGCTGTATATCGTGACCAAAAGCCCCACGGCCGTCAGCAACACGCTGAACCACCCCGCGTCCACCACCGCGTTGAGCATCTTAATGTTGACCGTATGTCTCAACGCCACGAGAAACAGCAACAACGCAGCCACGGAAAGCAACACAATGCCCACGGCCATCCAGCTTCTAAACAAGCCGAATTTGCCGGTGAAGAAAGACGTCATCAAGGCGTTGACGAGGTTCCACGGCCGCGAGAGGTCGGCCACCACAAACACAAGCGCCGCCACGATGGAGATGAACAAAACCCAGCTGAACGTCTTCAAATTGTCCACCTTGGCTTGTCTAAGCAATACATACGCCACCGCGCCCATGCCCGCCAGCCCCGCCAGCCACAGAAACGGCCCTATGAGGAGGGGGTCCCAGATTTCTTGAAACGCCGTCATGGCCCCACCACCACGAAGTACTTCGGCTCAGTGCCTTTGTTCTCCAGAAGCCTCACGTAGCGGCTCTTCGCAAGCCGCCTAGATATCTCGCTGTTGGGGTCATCGACATCGCCGAAAGCCCTCGCATCCGCCGGACATACGGCGACACACACCGGGTCGAGACCCGCCTTGACCCGGCTTAGGCACTCATCCTCCATGCACTTCCTCGGTAGCCCGGTCTCCTCGTCGAGCCACCTGGCGTTGTAAGGACACGCCACCATGCAGTACTTACAGCCTATACACAGCTCCGGCTTAATCTTCACCAAGCCGTCCGCATCCTTATAGGATGCGCCGGTGGGACACACAGTGACGCAAGGCGCCGCTTCGCAGTGCTGACACTGGATCAAGTAGAGCAGAGGCCTATGCCCCCTCAATACCTCAACTCTCCTAATGTTAGACGCCAGCCACCCCCACGTCTTGTTCGTCATGTCTGTGCTGTGGTAGTTAGCGGCGTTGCACGCCGCAATGCAGGCGCCACAGGCTATGCAACGAGATTGATCCCAGAGGTGGGCCAGCCGCGTCATAGCCTCCTCACCCTCACGGTGCTGTTGGTAGGCGCGGAGCCCACCACAGGCTCTATCTTGCCGGTGGTGAACCACTGCGGATTCACGCCCTCGCGCAGGAAGGCGAACCGCTCTGTGATTAACGAAGACCTTCTCCCGCCAAGGAAGGCGTAGGCGAACAAGACGCCCTCCCGCACCCTATTAGTCACGCGGACTCTGGCCCTGGCCTTGAAGCCGTTGTCTATGGCTTCCAGCTCCACCTCGTCACCGTCTTTCACGCCGAGCCTCTCGGCGTCTTTTGGATTCATCCACACAGTCCGGTCTCCTAGATACTTCGCGTTGGGGGTAAAGGCGAAGTGGCTAGAGACGACGTTGTCCTTCCCGTTGACTAGGTAGAACTCGTCCGGCGCCTTCGGCCGCGTGTAGAGCGACTCCCGGTAGTCCGGAAGCGGGTCTAGCTTGTTCCTCAACGCCGTTATTGAGTATATCTCCACTCTGCCCGTCGGCGTTCCCAGCTTAGTCTTGTAAGGCCTGGCGCCGTAGCTCTTTTTCTTCAACACAACAAAGCCCCTCTCCTCAAGCGCCTTCTTGAGGTCGTCTAAAGACACCTTAAATCTGTCGGCCACCTTATTCAACGCCGCCTCCACCAGCTGGCGTTCCCACTCCTCAAACTTGTGCGGATCTGCATACCTCTCGTCGTAGCCCACGGCCTTGGCTCTGTCCGGCCATGCGCGTCTAACGATTTCCATAAGCATCCAGGGAGCGTGCCGCGCGTCTACGCCAGGAGGCGGATCCAGAGCCTTATGCGACTTCTGAATCGCCGCGTGGAGAGTCCACTTAACCGTAGCCACCTCTTCCCTCTCCAGGAACATAAGATCCGGCAGGACGTAGTGTGCATAATCTATGTGGTCGTGGGGGAATATGTCGATAGCCACCACCAACTCTAGCTTCTTCAACGCCTCCACAGCCATTTGATACCTGGCGTCGCGCTGAAGCGGACCTGTGCCCACTATGAAGAGAGCCTTCACCGGATATGGCTGGGCTGTAAGGATCGCCTCGTACACCGCGTCGAAGGTCGATGTGTTGAGCGGATAGAGGAGTTTGTCAAGCCTCTTGGCCTTAGGCGCCGGTAGCTTCACGCCTGTTACTGTGACGACGTCGGGGCCCGCGGGGTCACAGACGTTGGGAAAGCCGGCAGACTCCTGGAAACAGAGGCCGCCCCTCTTGTCTATGTTGCCCACGAGGACGTTTAGTATCAATACCAGGCGGTATGTGTCGAAGTCGTTGCCGTTCTTGGCGGAGTACCACCCATCCTCAATCACGCCCCTCGCCGTGGCGAACTCCCGGGCGATCCTCACAATGGTGTCGGCCGGCACGCCGATGATCTTGGCCGCGACGTCTGGCGGGTATTTGCCAACCCTCTCCACAAAGAGCTCCCAGACGGTCCTCGCCCCGCCCACCCTCTGCCTAGCCTCCTCCGAAAGCACGAGAGCGGGGTCTTTTGCCTTATCGAGAGGCGCCGGGGCGTTGTCAGCTGCGTCCCACGCCACGTAGTCGCCCTCCACCCCCACCTCCTTTCCGCTCAGCGGCGTGCCGTCCGGCTTGACGAGCATAGGCGCGTTGGTGTACCTCTTGACGAAGTCGACGTCGTAGAGACCTTCGTTTATAATCACGTAGGCCATGGCCATGAGAAACGCGGCGTCTGTGCCGGGGATTATGGGCACCCACTCCACCGAACTGAAGGCGATGTTGGGCACCCTGGGGTCCACCATCACTATTTTAACCCCCCGCTCCCGAGCCGCCGTAAGCCGCCGAATGAGGCCCATGGCCGCGTCGAGGTTTCTCCCCACCAGGACTAAATACGACACGTCTTCGTAGTCAGGATCGACAGTGGGCGGACCGCCCGCGCCCAACACAGTCGTTCTCGCGGCGGTGCTTGCGCTGTGGCACGTCCCCTCGTGGCCTATTAAGTTCGGCGTACCTACGAGATATTGGAAGAGAGGAAGGAACCAGCTGTGTACGTCGTGCCGCGTAATAACCACAGATTCAGGCCCATACCTCTCCACAACCTCCTTCAGCTTTGCGGCGATTTCGTTCAACGCCGTATCCCAATCCACCTCTACGAACTTGTCGCCCACCTTCTTAAGCGGCTTCTTTAGACGAAGCGGGTGGCTCCACATCTGAAGCGCCGACGCCGGCCTGCCACACATGCCAGGTTGCGGATGTTCTAAATTCGGCAGTAGATACCGCCCCCCGTTTCTCTCTACAAACAACAGCCCACAGCCGGCGCCGCAGGCGCCGCACATAACAGGCACAACCCTCTCGCCACTAGACGACGTCACAGTATGCTGAGACGCCGAAGCCACATGCACCACGCCAAACGCCGAAGAGACAACCGCCGCAGTTCCCACCAGTTTTAGAAACTCTCTTCTCTGGAGTTCCACGACCCTTAAAATTAGCAAAAATAAATATATTACTATTCATAGAGTACATTTGATATAAATATTGTACACACAATGGTGAGGTGAAGGGCGACAACATGGCGCGGGACGCCGCCGACAACGCTTGTATAAAAAATATATAACTTAAAATTTATTAAATAAAAATACTACATTAATTTAGAATAATTAATGCTTTAATATAGTCACAACCTTGGTATATAGAGAAAGCCGTTTAAGTATAAAAATAATGGTAGAACTGTTTATGCAGAAAATTTAAATTTCGAGAATATTCCAAAATACATGCCGGATCCAAATCCGCTTCTCCCACTAAGCGCGCTTGGCATATATTTCCACGCCATATATATCTCGTTGACGTTCGGCCTGCCGGTGGCAATCGGCGTGATGCTGTGGAAGTATTGGAAGACAGGCGACAAAGACTTCTACAGAGCAGCACGCCTAATGACCGCGGTGTTGGGTGTAAACTTCGCGTTAGGCGCCATCACGGGCACCCTCGTGGAGTTCGGTCTGGTGCAGATTTGGCCCGGCGTAAATCTCGCCATCGCCACCTTCGCCTTTGCGCCCCTAGCCCTTGAGCTCATCGCCTTCGCCAACGAGATAGCCTTCCTCATCCTCTTCATTGTGACTCTCGGAAAGGTGAGGCCGCCGGTGAGCATCGCCATCTTAGCCCTATATGCAGGTTTTGCCTACTTCTCCGGGTTATTGATTACCACCGTCAACAGCTGGATGCAGGCGCCGTGGGGCGTGGGGCCTGTGGCTAAGGTGCTGTATCCCTTCATGCCGGAGTACGGCCCCAACGTCGTCGACGTGCAGAAGCTCGTGGCCGTCAAGCTGGCAGCCGTGGCCACCGGCCAGCCCATCTCACTCATCGTGGAGAAGCCTGGCGTGGCGCAGGAGCTGGGCATTGTGCTGAAAGACCCCATGGTCGCCCTCTACAACCCCTATGCGCTTGTCTCGATCTTCCACAACATAATAGCCGCCATATTGATAGGCCTCGCCGTGGCCACCGCCGGCTGGGCCTTTAGGTACTTCAAAACCGGCGACCAGAAGTATCTAAAGATTGTGAAGCCGCTTGCAGGCGTCTTCGCCGTGATCTTCGTAATTCAAGCACCCATAGTGGCTCACTTCATGGGCGAGGCTGTGGTGGAGTACAACCCCACTAAGTTCGCCCTCATGGAAGGCGCCGAAAAGACGCACTACGACCCCTTAATCGCTCTTATAGCTTACGGCGACCCCAACAAGCCCATCGTTGGCTTTGACCAGTTTGAAAAGGCCTGCCTCAGCCACGGCAACAAGACAATAGGCGACTTGATAAAGGCGGTGGGTCTCCCCAACACGTTGACTCTCCAAAGCGCGGGCCTTACCGTTGACTTCTCCAAGATTGCTTCTGTAAAGCTGGCCGACTTGTGTCTGCAGGACGTGCAGAAGGCTAAGGCGTATATGCCTCTGATACACGCGGCATACTACACAAAGGTCGCATTCGCCATCATCGGCGGCTTGGCGGCGGCTGTGCTCTTCTTCTACTTCTACAGAGTGCCGGGCTTAAGCGCGTTGGCCACTGCAATAGCCAGGCTCTTTGGCGACGAGAGGCGGAGGGTGTTCATCCTCGCGCTTCTGCTGGTGCTCGGCACTGTGATACCGGCTGCGGCGGGCTGGTACGTGAGAGAAGTGGGCCGTAAGCCTTGGACTGTCTACGGCTTGTTGTACCCGTCTGAGCTCGTGACTCCTGTGCCTTACTCCACGAGCCCAGGCTTCCTTGCGTTTGCCTACTTGGTGATACTGGCCGTTAACCTCGGCGGCCTCTTTGCCATGTATCTCGTGGCCACTAGGGAGTACAAGTTCCTCGAGTTGTTGAAGAAGGGCGCGGGGGTGAGGCCATGAACGACGCAGTTTTCATAGGGTTCGCCGGCCTCGGCCTAGCCGTTGTTTTGCACATAATCTTCACCGCTATGACGCTCGGCACTGGCCTCCTCGCCGCTTTGTATAGATGGAGGGCGTATAGAGAAAGCGACGCCTGGGCTGAGCTGTTCGCCAGGAGAGTCTTCAAGGTGTTGATTGTCTCTGAGCTCTTCAGCGGCGTCTGGGGCACTATAATCACCGTCTTCTTGGCCGGCTTCTTCACGGCTGTGACAACCCTCGCCACCAACGCCCTTTTCACCCCAATCGCCATCGCCATAGCCTCCATAATGATTAGGATACCGACCATTGCTATAAGCTGGTACACATGGGGCAAGATACATCCGAGGACTCATTCCTTGGTTATGTGGATAATGGCGTTGTCCGGCTTCGGCATACCTTTCGGCTTCCGCACCATATTCGCCGAGATCAACAGCCCGACGGCGGTGGGGTACTACCTCCAGACAGGCCAGAACCCCGGCTGGATGCCCTACGCCAACCCGCTTTTCTGGACGTTGTATCTCCACACAGTCGCCGCCGTCATTTCGGTAGGCGGCTTCGTGGCGGCTAGCCTGGCTACGCTTGAAAACGACGTGAGGGGCGTGAAGGCAGGTCTTACGTTGGGCTTCGGCTTCCTCACCGCCCAGCTGGCGCTTGGGCCTCTCTACTGGTACTCCCTCGGCCAGTATTCGCCTCTGCTCTTCAACGCGGTGAACACCACCTACGGCCCGTTGTTTGGCGTAAAACTCGTGGCCGTGGCGGCGCTCGTCGTCCTCGGCTACATGGCCTTTAAGTCCGCCAGGGCCGGGGCGATCCACCCAGCCACCAAGTGGCTTGCGCCGCTTGCGCTCTTCGTCGTCGTCGCAGGCGAGGTTCTCAACGACGGCGCGCGCTACCCCAACTTGGTGCTGGCCGGCGACAAGGGCCTCCCGGCGACGCTATTCGCAAACTTCTACATGGATATCCCAATGCCCGCCGTCTACGTCATCTTGGCGTTTCTAATTCTATCGATTGTGGTGTTCACCACGGCGGCCTTCTACGCACTGTACAGAAGATTCATAGCGGAGGTACCTGAAACTGAGTAATTTTTTCCTAGTTATATTGCTTTTTTAGCGTGTTTCGTGGTAATGGTGGGAGGCGGCGTCACAAGCATCTATAGCCAATGACTTCTCGACATGGAAAGAGTGTAGTCGTGTTGGCCGAACCGGTAACATTCTTTGTGGTGGGCGTCTCCGCGACTTGGCGCCCGGCGCGATAAGGCTGAAGTCGACGGCGTGTTGGAAGCTTGGCGGTGCGGTGGAGCTCTCTAAACTGGCGCCTCTTCTGCCCATTTCGCAGATGCGCCTATGCGACTTCGCCGAATTCGGGATTAAAAGCCGCGGGGGACGGATTTGCGTGATTTCTATTGAGCTTATTGGCAAATTCTGTCCCAACGGGGCAGCCGATTTCTACAACTACGCAGTGCATCTGCCGTGTATAGACCTGCATCTTTAGGTATCTCTTCTGCAACCGTCTCGGTTGTCGCTTCCCTCAAGTCTGGGTTGTGCGGGGGAATCGCGCCTCTCTCAAGAGGTGCTGACGCGCCGGCAGACGGTATGCCGCAGGTCGCAGGCTTGAAATTGTGCGGAAGAAGAAAAGTCCTTGTCGATGCTAAACGTCTTTGGTACGCGGAAAATCTCTATCCTTGCGGGGCCGTCGTCTATGGTTAGGACGTCAACATTACGTTTATTCGTTGCATAGCCCACAGCGAATCTATATACATACACATTGTTGCTATTGTCCGGCGAGGTACGGCTCTATTTTAGTCTCGCAAAGACGGTTTGTGAATGCGTACAGACGTATACACCAGCCCCCGTAGAAGACAGTTGAAAGAGTATCTCTATAGAGTCCTTCTAAAATTAATATAGCCAGGGCTGAGGTTAGCCGTGGCGGACTACGTCAAGGCGAAGTTGCAGGAGGCGTGGGAGTTTTTGAAGGCAGCGGAGACAGAGTTTAAAGAAGCCAGGTCTGAGGTTGAGGTTCGAGACGCGGCGGAGAAGGCTTGGGGCGCCGTTGTGCAGGCCACAGACGCGCTTATCTACGCGCTGAAGGGGGGAAGCCGCTTAGACACTTCGAGAGGAGGAAGGCCCTGAGGGAGCTCGAGGAGGAAGTTGAGGCGGTCAGGTGGCTTGGGCTTAGGGATCGCTATATGGCGAGATACAAGGCGCTCCACGAGGCCTTTTACGAAGGCGTAGTAGACCGCGAGGAGGTGAGACTGGAGCTAGAAAAGGCGAGGAAGTACGTAGAAGACGTCGAGGAGCTTCTCGGCCATGAGCTTTCTTGTTGAAAATTCGCGGTCCTTTTTGAGGGCTGTGAAAAGAGATTTGGAGGAGGGCGAGTACAACCTTGCCATGTTCCACGCGGAACAAGCTCTGCAACTGTGTGCAAAGTACAAGCTGTATCTCAAATACGGCGACTACCCTAAGACGCATAGGCTGAAGGAGCTCCTCGGCGCGTTGGGACAGAGCTACGACCCCTTGTCGTGGATCTGCTGGAGGAAGCCCACATAGGGTCTAGGTGCCTCCCCGTGAGATACGCCGGAGAGACCGCGCAGAGAGTCGTCGCAGAGGTTGAGCGGCTCATGGGGGAGATAACATGTCTTTCCTAGACCTGCTGGAGGACTCCACGCGCAGAGGAGGCGGTAACTGGAGAACCTCCCCCGCTACCTCCGCCTAATTAAGGAGGTGGTCCTGCGGCATGACCCCAGCGCAAAGGTGTTCCTCTTCGGGAGTTATGCAGAGGGCACGGCGAGGCCGGACAGCGACGTGGACGTGTTGATAATCTCAGACGTGTTGGGGAAGGATCTGCTCAGCGCCGCCAAGGCCATGGATAGGATAACGGCAGAGCTGGGGGTCAAGGGAGTGTTTGAGATACATGTGGCTACGCGGGAGCTCTTCGAAAAGTGGTAAAGAAACTTCATCGATGTGTTAATCCCGCCGAGATGCCGCAGCGCCGGGGCAAACGCCGCAACGCAAGATGGCTAGATAGACCTGCAAAAGAGGGGTGTAACTAGTAACAAACTTTATAACTGGTCTGTAGGAAACGCCATGGGTCTCTCTGCCCTTCTTTCTGCAGGTCTCGACAAAATAAATGAGTCTCTCCACGCGGCTGAGCCTCTCACCGCCTTCTTGGGCTACAGGCTGGTGGAGCTTTCGGAGGGGAGCGCATGTGCAGAGTTTGACATGTCGCCTAACGTCCAGAGGGTGGGCGGGGTCCTCCACGGCGGCGTCATCATGGCCGTGTTGGACGAGACTATGGGCTTCGCCGCCTTTACGCTTAACGACGGCGTTGATCAAGTCACGGTGGAGCTTAAGGTGAACTTCCTGGAGCCAGGCGTGGAGGGGCCCTTCAAAGTGTGCGGCCGGGTGGTGAAGAGGGGAGGCCGCGTAGCTGTGGTGGAGGGCGAGGTCCGCGACGCGAAGGGCAAGCTTATCGCCAAGGCCCTCGGCACGTGGTACTACCTCTCTAGACGCGTTGGGAATGTTTATATATCTCCCGAATCCTAAATAGCCATGTCGGGGATTATGTAGAGGTTCTAGACACAACCCTTAGAGACGGGGCCCAGGGCGCAAACGTCTCCTTCACCCTCCAGGACAAGATAAGAATCGCGCTTAAGCTCGACGAGCTTGGGGTGGACTACATAGAGGGTGGGTGGCCTTACTCAAACCCCAAGGACCTTGACTTCTTCAAGGCCATGAAGGAGTACAGTCTCAGCAGGGCGAAGCTGGCGGCGTTTGGGAGCACCAGGCGGAGGGGCGTAAGGCCGGAGAGGGACGAGGGCCTCAACTCGCTGGTGGATGCCGACGTGCCTGTCGCTGTGATTTTCGGCAAGAGCTGGACCCTTCACGTGAGGGAGGTGTTGGGCGTCACGTGGGAGGAGAACCTCGCCATGATTACGGAGAGCGTGGAGTACCTCAGGGAGCACGGCATGGAGGTGATCTACGACGCTGAGCACTTCTACCAGGGGTTTCAGGAGGACCCCGAGATGGCGCTCGCCTCCATAGAGGCGGCTTGGCGGGCAGGCGCTCGCGTAGTTGTGCTGGCGGACACCAACGGCGGGACTCCGCCGCATGAGGTGTACCGCATCACGGCGGAGGTGAGGCGGAGGTTCTCAGCGATGCCTCTGGGGGCTCACATGCATAACGACATCGGTTGCGCCGTGGCCAATACTCTCATGGCCGTGGCGGCGGGGGCGCGGCACGTGCAGGGAACAATCAACGGCGTGGGGGAGCGCACCGGCAACGCCGACTTAGTTGCCGTTCTGCCCACCCTGGAGCTTAAGATGGGGCTGAGGGTTCTGCGGGACGAGCCTCCGCCCGTAAAGTTCGGCCGCCTGCGGGAGGTGTCTAGGCTGGTCTACGAGGCGTTGGGCCTCCAGCCGAATCCCTACCAGCCCTACGTGGGGGAGTTCGCCTTCGCCCACAAGGGCGGAGTCCACGCAGACGCCGTCATGAAGGTGCCGCGGGCCTATGAGCACATAGACCCAGCTCTGGTGGGCAACAGGAGGGTCTTTGTGGTGTCTGAGATGGCGGGAGGCGCCAGCGTGGTGCTCAAGGCGGCTGAGGAGCTGGGCATCCCGCTGGACAAGCGGAGCGACGCCGTGAGGGCCGCTCTGGAGGAGATAAAGCGGCTGGAGCGGGAGGGGTACTCCTTCGACTTGGCCCCCGCCTCGGCCATGCTCATATTGATGCGCCGCCTCGGTATTTACAGAGAAAGGTTTAGGCTTGTGGAGTGGCGGGTCGTGGTGGGGCCCGGCGAGAGGGCCTACGCTGTGGTTAAGGTCTGGGTGGACGGCGAGGAGAGGCTGGAGGCCGGCGAGGGGGTGGGCCCTGTGCATGCGGTGGACGTGGCGCTGAGGCGCGCCCTCACTTCCTCCTTCCCCCAGCTGGCCGCCGTGGCCCTCAGCGACTACCGGGTGGTGCTCCCCACCTCCGTGAGGAGCACCGAGAGCGTGGTTAGGGTAACCGCCGAGTTTAGAAACGGGGAGAGGATTTGGCGCACGGTGGGCGTCTCCACCAACGTGGTGTTGGCCTCCATTAAGGCGCTTGTGGACGGCTACGACTTCGCCCTGCAACTAGAGGCCTTGAAAAAGGGCTGGGGGCTCAAACCCACCGCCTAAGAGAGAGCCTTTTTATCAAGTCGGAGAGCCACGGCGGCTTCGCCGCCGTTTGCTAGTATATGCGTCAATGCGGCCTTTGGTCTGGCGGATTAGCCTCTTGCCGATATGTAGACCCCCGCTACGGCCACGGCCATGCCTATCAACTGTGCCGCCGTGAGGGCCTCGCCAAGTAGGAGGTAGGAGAAGAGCGTGGTGAGGACCGGCATTAGGGGCAACACCGCGGCTGACCTGCGGGGGCCTGCCCTCTGGACGGCGACGTTCCAAGCGGCGTACGCCAAGGCTCCGGGCACCGCGGCTACGTAGACCACTAGGGCGAGGACGACGGGGTCCGCCAGGGTTGCCGGCCTGGAGACGGCGACGGTGGGCAACATGACGGCCAGCCCGAAGAGGGAGACCCAAGCCATGGCCTCGACGGGGCTGTACAGCCTATACACGCCTCTCACCAATACGGTATACACGGCCCAAGACAGCGTAGCCAGCGCGGCCAAGAGGGGGCCTAGGTAGGAGCGGACTGCTAGGTACGGCTCTAGGGTGAGGTAGGCCCCCGCCACGGCGGCCAGGGAGCCGAGAAGCGCAACTCCGCCGGGCCTCCGCCGGGCCAGCGCCGCCTCCAGCAACTGAGTTGTGGGGCTTGCGAGGACGACGAAAAGCGACGCCACGGCGGCCGTGACGTAGGCCAGAGAGGAGTAGAGCAGTAGGTTGAAGCCAGCGACGCCGAGGAGGCCCAGCAGGGCGAGGCGCCGCGCGGCGCCTCTGTAGGGCGGAAATCTCGCCATGAGGAAGAGGAGCGGCGTGGCTACGGCGAACCTCAGTATAGACATGGCGACGGGGTCTACGCCGCCTGCCACGAGGAAGCGCCCGACGAGGTAGTTGGTACTCCACGCCGCCACTGAGAAGAGGGCGTAGGAGACTCCTCTCATGGCAGACAGCCGGCCTCCGCGGCCGCCTTCCTGATCACTTCAGCTATCTGTTGAAGAGACACGCGTCTAGTCCCCACGTTGAGGGGGCTTGGGTGGTAGGAGGCGTATACCTTCACGGCGCCGGTCTGCAGAATTGCGCCGTGGGCGAAGGGCGTCGGCGGGGCGCCGAGGGTCCTTATAACGGCGTCCCAGGCCACCCGGCCGAGAGCCACGATGACCCGCGGCCTCACGGCGGAGATCTCCTCGGCGAGCCAGGTAGAGCAGCTCCTCACCTCCTCTGCCTTCGGTCTGTTGCGGGGCGGGGCGCACTTCACCGCGGAGGTTATGTAGACGCACCTCAGCTCCACCCCGTCGTCTCTCGACAGGCTGTACGGCTTGTTGGAGAGGCCGAGGCTGTGCAACACCGCGAAGAGGTTCTGTGCCGATCTGTCGCCTGTGAACATTCTCCCGGTCCTGTTTCCGCCGTGGGCCGCAGGCGCCAGGCCCACGATCATCAGGCGGGCCCCCAGGTCGCCCCAGGGCGGCACGGGCTTGGCCCAGTAGACCTCGCCGCGGAATCTGGGCGGGGGCTTGACGGACTCTCTATAGGCAACCAGCCTGGGGCACCGCCGACATGCGACGAGCCTCTCTAGGAAGTTTCTATACCACGACACCGCCGCGGCGGGGCAGAGAGGCGGTTATCTCGGTGAGTCTCTTGGCGATGTGGCTGACCGCGTCGGCGAGGACTGCCCCGTTGTCGTAAGAGCGGAGGAGACCGAGGAGCCTCTCCCTGTCCCAGCTCTTGAGCCTAGTGACGGCCTCCACAAGCTTCGGCATGGCCCGGGTCACGTTGTCTACGATGGTTATGGAGGCGGCTCGCGCCGTCCTGCTGAGGGGGTTTAGGTCTATGGCGATTACGGTCTTGCCGAGCCTCCTCAACGCCTCCGTCCGGTCGCCGTCTTCAAGAGGGACGAGGACCACGTCGGCGACGTATATCCCCCGGCAACTGACCCGCCTCCTCTCGCTGAAGAGCTCCGGTATGGTGCAGGCGGCGTCTTCGCCGACGCCCAGCACCTCCTCCGCGCCGTGGCGTCTCAGGACCTCGGCAATTTTCTCCTCCCTCTCCCGCGTCCGGTAAAAGAGGTTCACCTCGAGAAGCGCAGGCACCGCCTTGGCCAAGGCCACCACGTCCCCCGGCACCAGCGCCGCCACGTTTCCGTTCACGCTGATGACCGGTCGCCTCGCCGTGAGGAGGGCAGCGGCCGCCGCCTCTATGGCCCTCTCGGCAAAGGGCTGAGTGGCCTCGCCGATGAGGTAATCGAAGCATTCGCCCCTCCCGTGGGCGATGAGGCCTTGGAGAGCCACGTAGCCATCCCTGACGCCCTCCACCACCTTCTCCCTCTCCAGCAGAGATCTGTACCGGGGATGAGTCGGCGGAATCACCACGCGGCCGCGTGTCGTCAATGCTTAAAAAACATTACTGCCCCACGTCGGCCACCCTCTACAGTCTACTCGAGCTCTGCCTCACCTCCTGCCCGCATCTGCCGGCTCAGTCTCCATGACGTATCTGCGCTTCGATTCTCCAAAAAGTTTAATATTGACAAAGATAGCGAAATGTGGAGATCGTTGAGATAGACGGCTCGGGGAGGATCTACATACCTGCGGAGATTAGGAGACGGATAAAAGCTAAGCGATTTAAGTTGAGGCTTGTAGAGGGCGGCATTTTGCTGGAGCCCATCGACGAAATAGACATCTACTACGGCAAGTTCGGCCCGGCAAATGTGGAGGAAATCGAAAGGGCGTTGGAAGATGCCGCGCAGGTTGATATACGTTGACGTCAACGTCCTACTACTTCTTTACCGCACACCCCCAATTCGGCGAGGGTTCCCGTGAGCTGTTGAAGAGGTACCAGGGAGTCTCGCCACGTCTGCGCTCTCGGCGTGGCTTCTCTACGTCTTGATACGTAGGGAGGTGGTGGACGCCCTTAGATACATCGCCATCCTTCTGCCGCTAGACGCCGGATACTCGCCAAAGCTCTTCAGCTGGAGAAGCCCAGGGAGTTTGAAGACAGGATAAACCTCGCCACGATGCAGAGCTACGGGATAGACGTCATCTTGTCAAACGACTCCGACTTCGACAACGTAGGCGTCGTCAGGATAGCCCCAAGACAGAGATGATATGTCCACGGCCGCGGCTGACTCCGGCAGGAGAACGGGAAGCTCCGCCCTTCATAGCACGTTGACATCACTCTCTGTAGTGCTCCTTTGCTGGGAAAAGCCCCTTCCGCACTTCCTCCGCGTATTTAGCCACGGCGTCTTTTATGACGGAGGCGGCGTCTGTGTAGCGTTTGGCGAAGCTGGGGGCCCTCTCAGAGAGGCCGATCACGTCGTGGAGCACCAGTATCTGGCCGTCGCAGTGGGGGCCCGAGCCTATACATATAGTGGGCGCGTCCACTGACTCAGTCACCTCCTTGGCCAGAGAGGCGGGGACGAACTCCAGCACGATGGCGAAGACGCCGGCGTCTCTGAGGGCTTTGGCGTCTTCTAAGATCTTCTTTCTCTGTTCCTCCGTCTTGCCCACCATTCTGAAGCCGCCAAGCGTTAAGACGCGTTGGGGGGTGAGGCCTATGTGGCCCATCACAGGTATGCCGGCCTTCACCAGCTTCTCCACTATGTGCGCATATTCGGCGCCGCCCTCCAGCTTCACCGCGTCTGCCCCAGCCCTAACTAGGCGGGACGCGTTTCTAAGCGCCGTCTCCGGCCCCGGCTCGTAGGACATGAAAGGCATGTCGGCGACCACGAGGGCTCTGGGCCTCGCCCTGGCAACCGCCTCCGTGTGCCTAACCATGTCCGCCATGGTCACGCCCAGCGTATTGGGGAGACCCAGCACCACCATTCCCAGGCTGTCGCCCACCAAGATCCCGTCTACGCCGGCCTCGTCCACCAAGCGGGCCGTGGGGTAGTCATATGCAGTGATCCAAACGTAGGGCCCCCTGCCCTTGGCGAAGTCCAGGACGGTCTTCCTGCGCGTCACTGATTTAAGACGGCCCCTTCTTATAAATGTGTTCGCCATAGTGGGCCTAGGCGCGGTGGGCAGCCTCCTTGTCTATTTCCTAAACTCTGCGGGGATAAGGCCGTACGCCGTCGTTCGGACCAGATGCGAGCGGTACCTGTTCTGCGCAGAGATGTGCAGAGAGCTCGACGTGGAGGTCGTCCCGCGGGCTCCTCCCTCCGTTAAGTACACCTTAATCGCCGTGAAGGGGCCCGACACGGCAAAGGCGCTTGAGGTGGCGGCGGGGGCGCCCATCTTGTTTCAAAACGGCATCGGAGGCCTCGAGATGGCGAGGGAGAGGTTCCCCAACGCACTAGGCGCGGTTGTTACCTACGGCGTCTACCGTGAAGGTTGCAAAACCGAGCTGAGGGGCGTGGGCGAGGTTGCGCTACCCCGCGGCGCCGAAGAAGTGGCCGAGGCATTGGAGAGAGGTGGAGCTAGTGTGAGAGTGGTGGATGACGTGGAGCCCCTCCGTTGGGCGAAGCTTGTGGTGAACGCGGCCATAAACCCGGTCACAGCCATCTTGCGGGCCCCCAACGGCGTCGTGGCGGAGGACCCCTGGGCCCGGGCCCTCACCGAGAGACTCGCCTTGGAGGCGGCGGAGGTGGCTAAGGCGGCGGGCTACCCAGTAGACGACCCCGTAGGGACAGTCATGGCAGTGGCCAGATCCACCGCGAGAAATATCTCCTCCATGGCGCAAGACTTGGCTAAGTGCAGACCCACCGAGGTAGATTTCATAAACGGCGCCGTGGTTAAATACGGCGAGAGACTAGGCGTCGAGACGCCTTACAACCGCGCTGTGTATCTGATCGTAAAGGCGCTGGAGGCTTCATGCGGCTTTTAATTCCCCACCACGTCACCGGCTTCTGGCTTCCTCGGTATACGGAGGACCCCCTCACAACGGGCTCTCTGGGCGCCGGGCTTCTGCTGGACTACGCCGTGGCCCAGTTTAGAGACGACGGCGTCTACTACAACGGCGAGTTCCTCGGCGGGGGTCCCGGCGTGGAGATCCGCTCGCCGTATCCCCTGGGCTACGGCTACGCGGGCTCCGCCGTGGTGAACATAGCCAAATATGTAAGACTCCGCGGCCTGTCTCTAGAGGCGTTCCAGATGGCACACGCGGCGGAGGTCACCGCGGGGACCGGCCTGGGCGACGTCTTGGCCATCTACACGGGCGGCTGCCTCGTGGTGCGGACCATGCCCGGCGCCCCGGGCGTGGGCGAGGCGGTGGGCTACCCCTGTCCTCCGCTTGCCGCGGTGACTGTACACACCAAGCGTCTAGAGACGGCGGCTGTGCTACGCGACTTGCGGACGGTGCTTGAGGTAGAGGGGAGGAAGGCCGTGGAGCGGGCTGTGGACGGGGATTTCTACTCCTTTCTCGAGACGGCTAGGCGTTTCTCCATAGCGGTGGGCTTCCTCTCCAAAGAGCTCGACGCAGAGCTGGCGGGGCTTAGAGGGGCCGTGGGGCATTACGCCAAGAAGGGGGTTTTGGTGGTTATAGCGGAGCGGGACCGCGCAGACGACGTCGCGGAGCGGCTGAGGCGGCTGGGCCCCGTAAGGATCTGCGAGCTGAAGACGCACGCGGTTTCGCCTCTCTAAAACGCGTCATCCCCCACGTCGAAGTCGCCGCCGTCAAAGGCCTCTCCGCCCAGCTCCGCCGCCTCATCAAGCGTTGCCAGCTGTCCCAGCGCCGCGGCGTAGAGGGCCATGTCCAGCAGGCCGAGCGTCAGCATAAGCGGAAGCAAGGACTCGACGGGAGCCAGCACCTCTTCGGCCTCTTCCACCCTCCCCGCGCGCCGGAGCTCCGCCGCCTTCTCCACACGCCCCTTCACCTCCTCTCTCCACTTGTAGAGGACCTCCCAGCCCTTCTCCGTCAGGGCGTACACCTCTTTCTTGAAGAGGAGGCCCTTCTCCCTACGCTCCACCAGCCCCTGACCCATCAAAGCGCTGATGACAGCCTCCACGTCGTGCGGCTCCATGTCCACAAGCTCGGCGATCTCCTTGACGGTCTTTGCCCCGGTGGAGAGCGACTCCAACACGGCGTAGTACTCCGGCTTGAACTCCATGGGGGTCTGCACAAATCCATTTAAAAGGTTGAACCACCTCAATTCGGTGATGTGAAGCGGCTGCAGGCGGAGCCGTGGCGAAGATGGGAAGAGCTGATAACTTTATTAAAAGGCAACGCAAGTCTACACATGCGGCTTTTCCTCGTCGGCCTCATGCTTATACTCGCCGGGTTCCTCCTAGTGCTAATGGCGACGCTTCTGGCGCTGGCGTCAAACGCTGAAGTTGCGGCCACCGGCGCCGCGGTGGGTTGCGTCGTCATCTTTTTCGTGCCCATATGCTTCGGCGCCGGCGCCCCTCACATCGTGTCCTGGGGCCTTGTTGCTGTGGCGGTTATGATGGCGCTTGTTGCGTTGGTAATGTGGCTTATTTCACGAGAGCTAAGCCGAACAGGAAGAGGAGGAGGGCAACAACCGTCAACACAATAGCCAACACCATAACCGTAGCGGCCACGCGTTGGCTGGTGCCGAATACTATGGGCACGGGGCCCACAATTACCACGCCGCCTGCCTCCGCCCTCCCCTCGCCGGCCCTCCAAAGAGACAGCATCAATATCAACATACCTAGGAAAATGAGAACTATGCCGAGGAGGATGAGTTCCAGCACATGTTGAGAAAACTTTGCAGGTTTATATACCTCTCGTATGCAGAGTTACACACCCATGGGCTCTAAATTAGACCAGCCTACATCCGCAGAGTCTTATGTGACGCCATCTCCGTACCGCTTAATAATCACGTCTACATAGCAAATGCGTCGCAGACCGCCTCCTGCAGATGTGAAGCGCGCCTCCATTTACGCCGCCGATAGGGGACTAGGCTGAGTTGCAGAGAAGTAGCTACGCCAATCCTGGTGAGAGGACGGCTCACTACTTAAGGTTTACCACCTGGATGTAGGGCTGGGCTACGTCGCGGAACTTGACGTAGAGCTAGACCTCGTTGAAGCGCAGGGCACGGCTATCTTCGGCCGCAAAAGCTCCACTGCGTCGCACACCGAGAGGATTAACGATATCATCGCTGGCTAAGCTGTCTTTCGGAGCCTCTCCACGGTCTCTTTGACGTACTGTGCAAGGGCCTTCACCTCCTCTGCCACGGATTCAAGCCTGGCGTATCGGCTTAAGACGCCGGATCTGTCGAGGCCATTGTATTGAAACTCGTGGAGATTTAGGGCAATGTTGGCGTAGTGGAGTAGCTCCCGCCCCGCCAGTTGCGAAAGGTCACGCGCCACCTCCAGCATGAGGCCCGTCGGCATGGCGGCAATTATCCAGTCCACAGCCTCAACCGCCTTGCCGCTCTTCAGCCGCTTCCTGCCGGGGTACCTCTGGGCCAGCGCATCTCTGTATTTCATAGCCAGCGCCGCCAGCAACGCCTTGAAGGCTTGAAACGCCTCCCCCGCCGCGTTTCTGTACAAGCCCGCATCCAAGAACCTAAGGGCGAGGTCGGCCTCATACGCCGCCTCCATCAAACGCCCCTCTAGATACTTCTGAGGATCACGCCAGGGCTTTTCAAGCACAAGCACAAAACAAATACAACAACGTTATATATCATACACGGTTGAGCTGAGGAAACCACGATATTGAGCCACTTCTCCGCAATGAGAAATACGCATCAACTGAGAAGGCATTGGGAAGGGTCTGCGTAAGGCGTCTGGGGGTCGTGCGCTTAAGGAGCTAAGCGGCAAGGGAGCTTTAACTTGTCTTCATCGTAAAGGCCTTGGCTGTCAGACCGAGGCTTCTCCTACATGACGATCCTAAAATATATGTAATGAGCCGGCCTGAGGGACGCGGCTTCTTCGCCAATTGTCGTCGAAATAAGCATAGCGGCCGCGCTCCACGGCTGGACATTGCCATAAGATACGCCGACTTCGCTATCTTTATGAAAGGCGGCACTGTATACGCCGCGGGCCCGATAAGAGAAGTGCCGAAGAGATTACCCGTGTGGTCTACGGCATCTTTGTCATAATACTGTGAGAATACTTGATCGTGGTCTTTAGATGTGTAAAAGTTTTTATTGAACTAAAAACAACTATGTATAAACGTCGGCTCGCTTATCAAGGGCAGGCCACTAGTTTTACAAGGAGATGCTACTCTCCGGGTGGCTGTGAAACTTATGGCTTATCACAACGTCGGACTTCTGCCCATAGTAGACGACAAGGGGAGGCCCTTGGCTGTTATTTCTGAGAGAGATGTGATTAAGGCCTTGGCGGCTGGGACATCGCTGGACAGCCCCGCCCTGGCGACGGCGCGGAGGGGGCCTCTCATCACAGCGACGCCAGATGTAGATGTCTACGAAGCCATAGTTAAAATGCAGCGGGGTGGCGTGCGGCACCTCTTGGTGGTGGACAGGGAGGGGTGGCTGGTGGGGGTGGTCTCCATCAGAGACTTCATGAGAGACGATGTGCTGGCTTATCTGGGCTTCAAGGCGTGGCAACCCCCCGACTACGGCCAGCCTGAGTTCATGTCGCTGTGACGCCGGCGAGCTCCAGCAGGAATCGCGGCATCGTCTCCTTGGTCAACGTAACGACGCCGCGTGGGTAGCCCCGCCGCGGCCTAGTGGTTTTTACCTCCACCTTGTAGGGCCCGGCGACTGCGTCGATTTCTGTCTTGTTGCGGTGGTAGTACACCTCGCCGAATTTCCGGTATAGGTGTTCCTGCACCACGTGTTCCAGCAACGCCGCCTCGTTTATCTTCTCCGACGTCCAGTCGGCGAAGACGCATCAGCGGATCCTGGAAGAATCTCTTCTCTCTGCGGTTGTGGTTTGCCGACCACCGTTGCATATACCACGCCTACCACGTCGGCTAGAAGCTCCAGGCGTCCCCCCACCGTGTTGTGTAAAAACGCCAATTTCCTGCGCTAAGACGCGGCAGGAGGGGGGCCGCTCACAACCGCCGCGAGGTCTTTAAATTGTGGACTTTTTCCGTGTCTATATAGCGCAAAATCCAGGCGGATGGATCCTCAACAGCGCTGATCAACAGCTTCAAACCGGTGGTGTCCCCGTCTGTCTCGGCCGGTGCACGAAGTTCAACGAATAGGACTAGAGAAAGCTGAGGCATCCACTCCGGCACCCTCCTGGTCTTCTCTTGTCCCCACCGCCGCATGTGGCAACCTCTCTCCCAGCGCGGATCACCAAGGTCCGCTTTTCTCCACGACCTATATCGCCACAAAACTGACAACTCATATCACAGAGCTGACAGTAACGAGGTGGTTGAAAGCCGGGGGGATCGGCCGCGTCTATAAAAACTGGGGCGAAAATCGCCCCGTGTCTGTGGTCAAGATACTCGCCGCGGCCGCGCTTTGGTCCACCATAGGAGTGGCCGTCACATACGGCAGAGACGCACTGTGGCTCGCCTTCATGCGGTCGCTGGTGGCCGCGGCGTTTTCCCTCGCGGCGAAGCCCAGCAAGAGGGGGCTCCTGCCGGGTCTTCTCCTCGGCGGACTCTTCTCGGCCTACCCCCTCGCGGCCCTCTACGCGGGGGTGGGCACAGCCGCCTACCTCCTCTACACAGCCCCCCTGTGGACAGCCACGGCGCTGGCGCTGACCGGCGAGCGGCCCACGAAACGCGACGCCGCCGCCGTCGCCCTCGTGCTGGCCGCCGTACTCCTCATGACCTCAGCCTCCCTCTCCGGGGCCCTCTCACCGGTGGGCCTAGCCGCGGGCCTCGCCTCCGGCGCCTTCTACGGCCTCTACATCGCCGCCGCCCGCCGCCTCTCGGCCGCTGGAGAGGAAAAGGCGGCCTCTCTGGACGCCATGGCGTACACGCCTCTCGTCACCGCGCCTCTCCTACTGCTGAGGCCGGGACCGCCGTCCCCCGAGGCCGTGGTTGCCGGCGTCTACATGGGCGTTTTCGGGACGGTTGTGCCCTACAGACTATTCGCCTCGGCCGTAAAGACCGTAGGCGGCACGAAGGCGTCGGTAGTAGCCACGGTGGAGCCCGTCCTAGCCGCTGTGTGGGGCTATCTGCTGTTCCGCCAAACGCCCGACGCCGCCACGGGGGCCGCCTACGCCCTCATAACAGCCGCCGCCGTCGCCGCGTCGCTGGGCGGCCGGCGTCAAGTCGCGGGGAGGCACTCTGCGAACTAGACGTATTGTGGCGTGCAACTGGGCGTCAGCCCCGCCTCGGCGGCGCGGGCGAGGAGCTCTTCTATCGCGCGGCGGCCCCTGGCGCCCAGCGTCCTCGTGTAGGCGTTTACGTACATGTCGACGAAGCGGGCGGTCTCCTCTAAGCTGAGCCCCCGGGAGAACCTCTGGGCGTAGCGAAGCGCCTCCTCTCTGTGGGCGTCGGCGTAGGCTATCGAGTCTGCGAGCGCCTTCGCTACTTTCTCCGCCAGCTCCCTCCCCAGGGCCTTCCTAACCACGTCTATGCCCAGCGGCGTTGGGAGGCCCGTCTCCTGTGACCACCACTCGCCGAGGTCCACCAACCTGCGGAGACCCAGCCGGCGGTATGTAATTTGTCCCTCGTGTATCAACACCCCGGCGTCCACAACGCCGGCCGCCACCGCGTCGATTATTCTGTCGAAGGGCAACTCCACAGTCTTTACGCCGGGGAGCGCAAGCTTCACGAGAAGCGCCGCCGTCGTGAGGTGGCCCGGCACCGCCACGTGCCGCGGCTTATCCACGCCGGGACCCGCCACCACCACGGGGCCGTAGCCCTCTCCCATGGAGGCGCCTACCTCCATGACGAAATACCTATCGCAGATGTGCCCAAAGGCGTGGACGCTCACCGCCGACACGTCTAAAAGCTCCTCAAGAGCAAGGCGATTCAACGTCTCAATATCTGCCAGAAACTCCACATGGGGAACCGGCAACTTCACGGCGCCTGACGCTATGCCGAAGAACATATAGGCGTCGTCCGCATCCGGCGAATGGGCAAGCTTAAGCACAGAAGACAAAACCAACACCTATTTAACAACGTCTGACAACTCCCAAGGCGCCGGCGGAGCACACAAGAGGCTTTACTCGCCGAACGGCGCAACATTGAGCACAGCTGAGGCGGGTTTCTTCCACGAGGTGCTACAACGCAGTACTGGCAGTCATAAAATAGAAGCGCAGGTAGTTTGAAGGGCGTAGATGGCGGCACGGCTTTCTGGGCATAGCGGCCGCCTTAGCTACTTTTTCTCTTACTGCCGGCCAGCTAGGCGCCTACCTTCGCGGTCTCCCCATCGTTGCGAGGCTACAACAAGGTGCGTCCTTTACACGTTATATAGGGGGTGTATTTAGTCTTGTGATCTTTGAGATCGCGAAAAGCGAGGTGGAGAAGGCGCGTGTTGCTCGTCACAGGAGACTTTTCGTGCTTGTGGGCACCGACGACAAAAAGCTGGCTGAGGCGGCGGCTGAGGTTCTGCGGGGCTACGAGGCGGCTGGCGGAGGCGGGGAGGGGCTCTACGTGTTTCAGCCGGAGTTCTCCGACGCCAACAAGCGGATGAACTACTTCAGAGACGCCATGGCGGACTCGACGCTGGAGGTGGACTTCCGGCCCTACAAAGACACGCCGCGCATACTGGGCACCACCTACGACTTCGCGGTGCTGGACTTAGTCAACGACCTGAAGCCCAACGACGTGGGGCGGCTCGGCGGCGTGGTGCGGGGCGGCGGCGTCTACGTCTTCCTCGTCCCGCCTCTAGACGCTTGGAAGAGGTACCTCACCAAGTTCCAGGCGACTCTCCTTGTCCCCCAGTTCACCCCCAACGACATCCGCCACAAGCTTAAGGAGAGGTTTTGGCTCAGCCTCTACAGCCACAGAGGCGTGGTTATATTCGACGTCGACAAGGGGGAGCTCCTCAAGTCCTCCGGCGTAGAGGAGGTGGAGCCCTACGAGCCTAAGCCTCCTCAGCCCCCCGAGAAGGCTGTCCTGCCTCTTAAGATATACCGCCTAGCCGCCACCCAGGACCAGGTGGAGGTGTTGAAGCTCTTTGAGGCGTTTTACCACAAGCCGAAGAGGAAGCAGGCCATTGTAATCATTGCAGACCGGGGCAGGGGGAAGAGCGCCGCGTTGGGCCTGGGCCTCGCCGGGATTGGGCACAAGCTCCGGAAGGCCAAGGCACGGGTGCAGATAGTGGTGGCCGCGATGGAGTACGCAAATCTGGAGACCCTCCTGGAGTTCGCCATAAAGGGCCTGGAGGCCCTTGGCTACAAGCCGGGGGTGGAGAAGGAAGGCGGCGAGATAAGAGCCATAAAGGCCAGCGGCATATTCATCGACGTCGTCACGCCCTACATGTTGCTGAAGCGGGAAAACGCAGACGTGGTCGCGGTAGACGAGGCGGCCGCCGTGCCTCTGCCGATTCTCCACGGCGTACATAAGAAGTTCGACAGGCTGGTCTTCGCTACCACCATACACGGATACGAGGGGGCGGGCCGCGGCTTCTCCATCAGATTCCTCAAATACTTAAAGGAGGCGGAGGACACCGACGTCTATCTCTACGAGATGGAGGAGCCCATTAGGTACGGCAGAAACGACCCCGTGGAACAGTGGCTCTTCGACGCCTTTCTGCTGAACGCAGAGCCCGCCAAGGTGGAGCCAGAGGACCTAGAGTACGTCAAGCGGAGGGAGGTTGTGTACCTCAAAGAGGAGGACATCTTAAGGGACGAAAAAACGTTTAGGCAGTTCTTCGGCATCTACGTCCAAGCGCACTACCGCAACGAGCCGGACGACCTCGGCATGCTTCTCGACGCGCCTCACCACACTGCCAGAGCCCTTGCCCTCCCCAACGGCAAGGTGGTGGTGTCTGTGGAGCTGGCGTTTGAAGGCGCCCTCGACGACTTGTCCATCGACCAAGCCCTCCGCGGCCTTAAGCTACCGGGTAACATCATCCCAGACCGCTTCCTTAAGTACTGGCGCCTGCCGGAATTCGCCAAGCTGAAGGGCTGGCGCATTGTGCGCATCGCCACCCACCCGGAGCTACAAGACATGGGCCTCGGCACACTTATGCTTAAGAAGATCGAGGAGGAGGCGCGCCAGCTGGGCATGGACTGGGTGGGGGTGGGCTTCGGCGTCTACGACAAGCTGCTGAGGTTCTGGGTGCGGAACGGCTATGTGCCGATACACCTCTCGCCTGAGCGGAACCCCTCCTCGGGCGAATACAGCGTCTTGCTGGTGAAGCCGCTTAACGAGAAGGCCGAGGCTTATGTGAAATACGCCAACGTGGAGTTCCGTAGACGGCTTATACACTCCCTCATGGGCCCCTACGGCGACCTCCTTCCCACGGAGGTCCAGTGGCTGCTGGAGGACTGGGGGTGGGAGGTAGACGCGGCGCCGACCCTCTCTAAAAACCAGCTGGACCGACTTGTGGCCTACGCCTACGGCCCCATGACCTATGAAAACGTGACAGACGCCATGTATATGTTGGCCACTCAGTACTTCTACGGCGCAAAGACGAAAAGGCCGAGTCTGCCGGACGTCGCCGTCAAGGCGCTGATAAGCAAAGTGCTACAAGCAAAACCGTGGAAAGAGGCCGCAGAAGCCGCCGGCGTGAGAAGAGGCGACCTCATGCTCCTCCTCCGAGAAGTGGTGAAGGTCCTCCTCTTCTACTACTACGGCGGAGAATTCGAGGTGCCTCTCTTCGTCGTGGGGACGGTGCGCGGCAAAGATTAATTTATAAGGAGAATTCGGGGAGGAGACATGAAAATAGCGATAGCCACGTCGCCGGAGGGCGCCGTGTTCCACGGCCACTTCGCACACGCCCCCATATTCAAGATATACCGATACGAAAACGGCAGGCTTCAGCTGGTGGAGGAGAGGAAAAACCCGCTGGGGGACGTCCCCGACCTCGACGCCGGCGAGGGACATGATCACCACCATCACCACCACATGCACGGCATAGCTAAGTACAGGTGGCTTAGGGAAAACGTCCTCCCAGACGTAGACGTGGTTCTGGCCGGCGGCGCCTGCCAGACCAGCTACATGTACTTCACATCGGAGGGCGTGAAGCTCCTCTTCACCGAGCCCGTTGAGGTGGACATGTTGACGCGGTACATAGAGGAGAACCCCAAGGAATTTGAAGAAGCCCTCCAAGAGTCAGCCTAGTCCTAAAGTCTGTACGCCTCTTTCCGAAACTCCAATATGTTTTCCCTGAGCTTCTCCGGCTCAGTCAGCGGCATGGAACACGCCATGCCGGCGCAGACGTACGCCGCCGGCCTCGGCCCCCTCAGCATCGCCTTTATCGACTGCTCGGGGTACGGCCACTCCCCCGCGGCGACTGGAACCGCGAGGTGCCACGGCCGGTAGGTGGAAAGCGCCATCTCCGCCAGCGCAGACGCGTCGCCCACCACCACCGTCCTAGGCGGCTCCATCAAGTAGAGATCGACAGCTACGGCGAGCCCGGCGGCCGAGGGCCCAACCCGCCGCAACTTGCCGAAGAGGGCGCGGAGGGCCTTGCCCGACGCCTCACGGAGGTCTTGTCGCCCGGTGACCATGGAGAGGAGGACCAACGAAATGGCGGCGACAGAGTTGCCCGAGAAGTTGGGCGTGTCTAGGAAGGGGTAGTGCGGCGTCGCCACGACGGGGTCCACCTCCTCCACGTCTCTGAAGCCGCCGCCGTCTAGATGCCCAGCCACGAGGGCCCCAGCCAGTTCCAGCGCCCAGTCCACGTATTTCAACGCCCCGGACCTGCCGTATGCCTCCAGCGCCGCCAAGATGCAGTATCCGTAGTCCTCCACCACGGCCCTCCCGACTGCGGCGCCGTCCCGAC
>Ga0315272_10000072_pt1 | contig 40058 bp, 33 predicted proteins | sample C3_middle_MG_FD_203918 | JGI IMG/M metagenome (GOLD analysis project Ga0315272, IMG submission 203918) | Sediment microbial communities from Yellowstone Lake, YNP, Wyoming, USA - C3_middle | ecosystem: Environmental > Aquatic > Freshwater > Lake > Sediment | place: USA: Wyoming | collected...
CTTTGCGCCACTTCAGCTCGCCGGTGGCCAAGTCCAGCTCCACCTCGGTAATCAACATGAAGATGTCGCCTTTATCCAGCCCGTATTTAGGCGCCAATTCGTTGAAGAACCACTCCTTAAGGGCGTCAAACATCTCCCTGCTGCTCCTCCTAAAGGCGTCTGAGTCCCTGATCTTGTTAAAGATCTCTTCGCCCTGGGGGCCGAACTTCTCCCGTAAAGACCCCGCCACCGCGCCGAACAGCAACCTAAAAAAGTCCGGCCTCCCTCCAACGCCGTATCTGCCGAAAAGTCTCCCTGCCGAAGTTTTTCCAGTGTTCCAACGTAGGACTAACACTTGCCGACCTTCCCGCTCCTCGACATGAGCTCTCTCCACAGTCCTCTCCTCCTCAGCCATACCATTATAAGTGTTTATAAAATAAAAATCCGTTTGCCAACATGTGTATTACAACGACCGCGGCGGCGGGGGTTGCTTACCGGTTTATCACCTCCGTCGTCTACGGATGTCTCCGTAATGCTCTAGTGATTTCTGTAAGTCTTTCCTTGACATGTGGCGTCCACGTTCCTAATTCACTCCATGCCGAATGTCTCAGCTCCGGCTACTCCAGCAGAAGCTTCTCTACCGGGTCCTAACTGCCGGCTCAGGCGGCTTCCCAGCCCTTTCGAGGGAAAAGCGGTTAGAACAACTTCACGTATTCTTTAGCCGTTGTGGTGTATGCCAGCAACCCCTTTGGTCTGTACACCTCTCTTAACTTGTCCTCATATATCTCGTATCTGCTGAAGGCCAGCTCCAACTTTGTCTCCCTCACGGCTCCGTCCCGCGCGCAGAAAGCCTTAGGCGGGTTCAGCGAGAGGCAAGTCTCCGACCCGTCCCTTGTAACATACACCTCCACCGCGTAGGGATGGAGGATGCTCATGGGCCTTTGTTTTATCACCTCAACCATCCACGGGTACCTACGCAGAACCTTTGCAATTTCAACCAGCCTATCCCTAAGATCCAGCCACTTCCTAACCCAATCAACGCCGAACGCTTGCAATTCCAGCCACTCCTTCAGAAGCTCCTCCACGGGGTCGATCTTGATAACTAAAGCCGGCTCAGGCGGCTCCTTCATCTTCTCCAGCTCCCGCCTGTAGTCTCTTAGTATCTCCTCAACGCATTCCTCCACCGCGCGGCAATACGGCTGATCCAGCTTCACCCCATTCACAACGACGCCACAGAAAACGTCGTACTGATTAACCCACTTACCCACCCTTACATACTCATACCACACGCCGACGTCGTAATTCTCAGCAAGCTCCCACAACGCATCCGCCACCTGTTGCTTGATACAGCCACCAGCCTCCTCATCCCTCCGCCTCCTCCACCGCTCCTTCACCTCCCACCGCCTTTTGTCTTTCGACCATACCCACACGCGGTAACGCACGCATACGCCCCTTTTACATCCCTCGGCCGTCAAAAGCCCTTCGTAGAGGCATCCGTCGGTACACCACTCCCGCGGAGGAGGCTCGTACTCCACGTATTGAATAATCCCCAGTCTCTGCGGCAGTTCAAAAACGGCGGCCGTGGTTTTGATTTTCTTTGCGGTCTCCGTCATATCCACTCCCTAAGGGCTGTCAACACCTCCTCCGCTACACTCCTCTCGATTAAGTAGGTACCCTTCTTAAACCGCCTCGCCAGCCCCCTCTCCACAAGCCTCATCATGAGCCAGTGCACCGCATGCCCACACCTCCTATCCACGCCGCATATGTCCCGCGTCCTTACGGAAATCAAGAAGCCCCTCTCACTCTCCAGCCGCCTCTGCACATACCAAAGCAGAGCCGGCAGATACTGCCTAATCTTCCAGACCTTCATACCCTCAGCCTCTTCGCGGCATTTCTGATACTCGCCGTCGTCGTGCCAGCCGCCTCAGCCAACGCCTTCAGAAGACCCAGCTTCTTAAACGACGCCAGCCATAAGGCGGCGGCCGCAGAAACCCACGGATTCCTACCAGCCAAAACACGCCTATTCCTCTCCAAAAGCCCCACCGCGGCTTTGACTACAGCCGCCGGCAGATTAACCCTAGCCGCCAGCGTACCCACGTAATCCTCTACAGAGGGCCTCTTCTCCAGCTTCATCGCCTCCTTCAGCCTCCACGCCACCCTCCTCACCCGCCCCTCCTCCACCTTACTGCACTTCAGAAAATCCTCCAGCGGCCTCGGCACCCCAGCCACCTTAGCCGCAGTCCACAGCAAAGCCACAGCCACCACCTCCGGCGGGAACCCAGCCACAAGGTCGAAATACCGCCTCACCAGGGATTCAGCCTCCTCCGCTACTCTCTGCGGCAATCCGGCGCACTCCCTAACGCGCTTGAGCTCCGCCCCGATTACAGACAGCCTCCTCTCGTAGCCGTGCATCGTCTCTCTGTGGAGCCTCGCCAGCCTGCGCCACCTCGCGCTGTGCTCCGGCTTAACGGCCATGTCCGTCTTGACGACAAGTTTCAGCGGCGCAGTCCTAACGCGCCTCTTCTCCCCCTCGTTGAAGACGCACCACTCCGGCCCTACGTCTACAGCTGATTCAGCCACCACCAGCCCACACCGCGCGCATACGACCTCGCCCCTCTCCCGGTCGTTTACCAGTGGACCCCCGCAGACCGGACACCCGCCGACGCCTCCACCCGACCCACGCACCCCCCTCCTCTTCATGGACAAGCTGGTAGAGACCATTGCCGAATACCTGTGCAGACACAGGAGCGTGGGGCTCTTCCGCCTCACGCTCGACGTAACGCGTCGTAGGCTAGACCTCTTCGCCGAGGTAGGAGCCGTGGAGGTGGTGAAAGGCGTCGTGTCCCCACCCACGCCAGGCACAGAAACGTGGTGGTGGGCCGTGGCCGCCGTTAGAGAAGCCGTATACGCTGGGCAAGAGGGGGCTGGCCCAGTACATGAAGGAGGCGGAGGTGGTCAACTGGATAGGTTCCTGCTGAAGAACTTTAAGGTTGACCGTCGGCTCATTTCAGTTCTCGAGATTCTACACCACGACCACAGCTTAGTGGCTAAGGTCGACGACTGTCTACGTCTCAACCCCCCTTGAGGTTCTGGCAGAGGTCCGCGGTGCCGACTGCAAGCATTTTAAACCTACAGAAACATATGGACGTGGAACGCCGAATGCCTGAACGCAGGCTGGAATGTAATGCATTACACTTTCTTAAGTTTCCAGTCATGGTGTTAGCAACGATATTTGCCATTGAATCGCCTCTCACCGCTGAGCTGTTAAAGCGGCTAACCGGCATCGGCGGCCTGTGGCTTAAGGCGATTGTGCTAATGTGGCTAACGGCGTTGTCGTTGCTCGCCGTATTGCTGATTTTGATCTGGGGCAGGATAAGGCGTTGTTGGTAACGTGTGAGAAACATGTTTTTCTACTCAGCCAATTAATGTTGTCTGCCAGATCGACCCTCCTTGAGATCCTGGCGACAAGGTCGACAATACTTTGCACTACGCCACTAGTTACAGTGTTTCAACCCTCCCTGAGGTTCTTGGTTCGCATGTTTGGTCCTTGTGGATTTTAAGTTTTTGGTTTTTTGTCTTCTCGGCGGTCGGCTTGGAACTACGCTTTACATTCATTTCACACGGCGTTAGGTGAAAGCGATTCTTCGGCGTCCCGCGAAAACGAAGACGAGAAAAAGCGGGAAAGGTACGCCTTTGCGCTCGGGAGGGTAGACGAGGCAGAAGGTGCCTCCCTATCGGGCCAGATAACCTCGGCTAGCCAAGCGGCTGTGCAACGGATTAATATACGCTTTGTTTTCGCCGTTGCCTCCAGCTTTACCTTAGTCCCGCAGTTTTAAGAGTTTAGCGCCTACAGAAATTGTGGTTAAAATTTATAAATTCTCATGTGAATTCGTATTCAATGTTAATCGAATTAGTCTTATTGGTCTTGGCAACCGTCGCGGTCGTCATCTTTTTATTACTAGGCCGCATGACTCGCTTGTTCGGCTTCGGCTGTAGAAGCGTCGTAGGCATCTCCTTTAATGATAAAATCGTTTATGTAAGTCGAGTAGACGACTGCGTAGTTAAGAAATACTTAGCAAAAGGCTGGAAACCGATTGAAGTAGGCGGAGCGTCTCTGTTGCAAGAGAGATCCAGAGATAACCCATGATTGAAACTCTTATTGAAATAATTACTAAGATTATCGATCTCTCAACATATGGCCCTGTCTGGCTAGTGTTAATTATATCGCTGATTGTGTTGTATATAATAATAGACAGAAAAGTCGGAAAAGCATTAGCCTCGGTCGTCGACGGTACAAAGGATGCCTTGTTTGTACTCCTATCTGAACTTAGAGCTAGAAACATAATACCATATGAAGTGGTCAGAGATATCCTCGACAGGCTTCCGAAGTCACGTGAGGTGGTGACCGTTCTGCATGCCGAGAAGGTCGCTAGAAAGGCAAAGTTCAAGTACCTGTCTCTTAGCGATATCGAAAATGCTAAGGCTATTCTGAGCAAGAAAGAGCTAAGTGAAGAGGACATCGCTGAGCTTAATCGCATCGCTCACTTGGTTTTTCATGAGTGGAAAAGGAAAACTACGCGTAGCGACTTGTTAACGGCGTATATTCTTCTGCGACTAATTGTCTCCTCTCGGCATTCCGAGGAGCCAGCTCAGCGAAGACAAACTTCAGAAGGCGCCAAGAGTTAACAGGCGATGCATACTGGGTCAAAGGAGCCTAAGGAGTTTATCTCGACAATAGGTCTGCAGTTATAGGCTCTGCCAACTTCACTAGAAGTGGTATATTGAGAGATCTGTAAGACAGTCTCATCTTTATATCGCACCTTAAGGTGAAGGACGTGGATGTGGAGGACTTTGTCCGCGCTGTCTCCCTGATGGTGGGAGATGAGGTGGGGGGCTTGCGCCGCGGTGTCGTTGTCTTAGTCCCGCCGGGCTCCTCCCGCTTCGAGGTGGTGAAACGCTTGAAGGAGGAGAAGCTCGTGGATGTGGTCTACGCCTACAGAGAGGAGGCCGGCGTCTCCAGCTACCGAGACGTTGAACAGCTCGCGGAGGCCGTGGCTGAGGAGTTTAGGAGGGCTGAGGAGAGGCCGGTCTACCGCGTGGCCGTGGTGCCCCGAAGCACCCAAGAGGCCGTCCTGCTGGTGAAGAGGCTTAGGGAGGCGGAGAGGGAGGATTTACAGGTGAAGATTCTATACCTGCCCAGATACTACGCCGAGGCGGCGGGGAAGCTGGAAGAGGAGCTTCGGGCCCTCGCCGAGGTGGAACACTACAGGCTGAAGACCGCGGCGAGAGGCGAATACCGCGGCATCTCGCCCAAACCTCTGCAGATCTCGGACAAGGAGAAGCTGAAAAAACTTCTGGAGGCTAGAAAGACGCTGGAGGAGCTGAGCCCGGGCAGGCTGGGGCTTAAGGACGTGCTTGCGGAGGCCTTCGGAAAGGCCCTTAAGGCGGCGCCGGGGGCCGCCGCGGCGTCTGCCTTAGGCGGCTTCGTGGGCTACGTGATCGGCAACCTGCTGGGGTGGGCGGCGGAGATAACAAGCTCGAAATTCACAGAGAAGCTGGCCACCTCGGTGCTGGAGGGCTGGGGGCGGGATAAGGTTAGGGATAAGGTGGCGGCGGGCATCGCCGAGTTGCTTAGGAGGGCGGAGAGGGCGGCTGAGGTTCTGAAAGACGTCGAGGTGGCCGACATCCTTGAGGCTTTTGTCGACCAGCTGGCGCTGGAGTGGGGGATGGACACCGAATCCTTCATCGCCTTCGTGGAGAACCTGGCCCGCCTCAAAAGGAGACGCATAGCCGCCGAAGACGACTTGGAGAGGCTCAAGAAGGAGCTCGCGGAAAGGCTTAAGGAGGTCTACAAAGAGCTTGAGGGGAGGCTGGCGCCTCTGGGGGTTGTTGCCGGCGTGTACGACGTGCCGGAGCAGCTGGGCGTGTATTTCGGCGACGGCGAGATATATGTGACGAACGTCTTGGCAAGGGACCGCGCGGTCTACGTGGACCACCCCGCCGAGGAGACGCTGGCCGAAAAACTAAGCCTGCGTCAGCTGGTGGTGATGCACGGCCCCAAGGGAGAGGGGAAGTCGGTACTCACGAAAGTGGCCCTGGCGAAGAAGATCGTGGCAGACCGCGCAGTGGTTGTGGAGGTGACGAAAGAGGCGGATGAGGCCAAGTTGAAGCAGGTAATAGATGAGGTTAGGGGGGCGGGGAGGGAGCCCATCCTCTACTTCGACCCCTCCCAGCCAGGGCACTACCCGCAGAGGCCCTGGGAGGAGACTCGGCATAGGCCGCGTATAGATGTAGAGGAGCTCTTCCTCTTGGAGTCTGTTGTGTCTGATAAGGAGGTGGCCGGGGTGGTTGTGTTAAGCGACGACTTGTATGCGCTTTTGAGAGATAGGCTGGGGGCGCATGTGGCTGTGGAGGTGCGTAGCGACGATATCATCTTTCTGCAGAGGCTGGTGGAGAGCTACAGCGGTTGTCCGGGTGAGGTGGCGGCTGAGGTGGCTAAAGAGGTCGAGAGGTATGGTGACAACAGGGCTTTAGTGGCGGCGTTGGCGGGAGACTGGCTGAAGAGGGAGGGTTGTCGGCGGGAGGCCGTGGCCGAGGTGTTAAGGAGGGCGCAGGACAGAGCTGTGGACTTCGCCCTAGACTACATCTGGTACGCAGTGCTGGGAGGCAGTAGGGAGAAGGCAAACGTCTACGCCCCGCTGATAGTGCTCAGAGGACTTTATGGGCCTATACCTGTGAAACTCGCTGAGGAGATCTTGATAGATCTTGGAAAGAGCCGTGACGAGGTCAGAGGTAGCGAAGTGGTGAGGTGGCTTGCGAGGTGGCACCACAGCACTCTTGAAGAGGCGATAGATGATGTGTCTTTCTTCCCCGCAATTGGGGGCGAAATAAAGCATAAGGAGCTTCACCAAGCGTTAGTCAACGGTTTTGCCGAATTGGAGAAACGTGGTTTAGTGGTGAGAGTTGCTAAAGAGATGGAGATCTACTCACCTCGAGGTAAAATTATCGATCTGATAAGGAATGGCCTCGCTAGCGATATATCGCAACTTAGTGAGGATAAGAAACGTAGGTGCGCTAAGAGGACGGCTCTTATCCTTGGTCACATCTTGGCTATACATCCACAGCTACCTAGGCGGGGAGATCTGCCTAAAGAGGCTGAGGCTGTGCTGGGCGAGGCGCTTGAACCGTGCGTAGTGGATGACTACATGACGGCAGACGGCATAGTTGCCCCGCTCTTTGAGGAATTCGTGATATCTATGTACGAAGAGGCAGGGCGTCGCTACCTGAAAGGGACGCCGGCGGAGGCGGCGGAGAGGTTGCGAAAAGTAACTAGCATATTCTCGCCGCTTATCTCCGCCGCTAGCATAGTCAATGCCGAGACCTTGGAGGCGCTGATAAATAACTGGAGAAAGAGGGGGTTCACGCCCTCCGAGAGTTATTACGCCTTGGGTTTGGCGGCGTTGGTAGCCGGGGGTGAGGTTGACGCGGAGACAGCCGACGTGCTACTTTACGCAGCGTCATTTGCAGTGCGACGAATTGCAAGGCAAGCACTTATTCTGCTGGGTTTAATACCATTGGGACCTCCTCCCGTCCTGCCAGTTTTAGCCGCGTTGCGGCCTCTTGGCGACAAGGCGCCCCATAGATACGTCACTGTGTTGGCCATCGCCGCCTCTGAGCTGGCGATGACTGATGATGAAATTATGGACTACATCTATGCCGAGTTGCAACGGATCAAGAATCGCTTGTATGTGCCAGGTCGCAGCTGGCCTCTGGTAGAGGCCATCAGTGCTTATTCGAGCTTATTAAGAAGGCGAAGGGAGCACACCTGGAAGTGCGAGCGAGATGCCGTGGCGGAGATGTGCCGGCTGTACAGCGATGTTAAAGGACGTGGTCTGCTTGGCGCAGTTGCCGGGGCGTCTGTGTTGGCCGTAGCGCTGGAACGCGACGATTTGACGCCGTATGTGCAGGAATACTGCGGCTTGGTCAACTTGGTAGGGGAGGGCAATGCTGTAGAGAAAACACTAGAAAAAGTGGCGACGGCCAGCTCAGAGGAGCTAAAGGAGATCATGAATAGCGACGCGGATTTTACCGAGTGGATAGCGGCACGGAGCCCAACCGAAGACGTCAAGGGCGTCATTGAAGATTTGTGTGTTCGGTTAACGCGTGACCTAGCCGACTACAAGCTGGTCCACGCCGTAGACGAGAGAGGCGAGTTAGACGTAAAGAGACTTAAGGAGGCGGCTGAGGAGTTGGAAAAAATAGCTGAGACCTACAAAAGGCGAGAAGCGTGGATAGACTACATTGCCGTCCGCAGGCCTGCTCTGCAGGCCCGCGTCATCGCCGCTGGGAACTGGGAAGAGCTCCTCAAGACAGCGGAGGGCTTCCGGGAGCTGTGGGAGGAGGTAGAGAGGGAGGTAGAGAGACAGCCCATTTCAGAAGAGATATCTCTGTTAAATGTCGTGCACTATCTTGTAAAGCTTCTTGTATTCAACGAGTATTTAATTTACCTCGCGTCATCTGGCAAGAGAGAACTGGCAACGGAACAACTGAAAAAACATGAAGTGCTAAATCGCACATTGTCAGTCTCTAAAGCGACCATGCTTATGTTGAAACTGTTTGGTGTAGGCGAGGGAGTCCCGCGGGAGGAAGTCTTGGAGACATTCACGGGGGAAATTAATGTGCTTCAGCGTTTCCTATCTGTCTTGGCTAATCGTTTTCATAAAGACGATGCACTTGAAATGTGTGAACAATCACTTGGGGTGAAAGTCCATGCTGTCGTCATGTCATCTGCCACAAGTGAACAGGCAGATATCGAGCTGTTGAGATCATGTATAAAGAAGGTAGTACAGAAGCCGTATGCGTTGCTAGATAGGGCGGATGTGAGAACTCTATTGGAGGTTCTGGCGCCTAGAGACTCTCATGCAAGGCTCGCCTTCATGCTATTGGCCGCTGCAGAGGGCAGAGCCGACGCTGTTAGGTTACACGGCTTACTAGGCTCTGCGGCGTATAAGGGCACAGTGCTTCAGCCGCTCTTTCGAGCCGTTTATGAGAACTGCGGCGACTTAAACAGCGAGGGGTGCAGGATGGCTCTGTTGAAGCTGTACTACTACCACATCTAGCGGTGCCTCCCGCGGCTGGGCCTTCCCCGAGGCCGCGGGTCTCAAAACCGCTTCATCTCGGCGTCATAGATACAGCCATTCTCTAGTCCCGGCCTCTTGACACGGTGTTTATGCCTTAACTTTCTGCGTATCACTGCGGCTCTTCACGACAGGCCTCTGCCGACTTATATGGACAGCAGGCGGCTTGGCGCGGGGTCTGCCGAAGATCTGCTGGACGCTGTTTTGGAAATTAACTTTGCGACTTGCAAGACGGCCCTCCGGCCTCGTGACACCTCCGGCTCCTCCAACGTATTCGTCTTTCTCATCTCTCAGCTTCTCACGGCGTGTTCCTCCACCTCAACTACGGCGTCGCGTTCTATAAACGCGGCCCCCCGCCTCCGCCGAGTCCCAGAGCCCCAGCGGCCCCCAACGCCATGTAAACCATGTAGAGCCGGAAGAATTAAGCCCAGCCTCCCTAATCGGACGTTGGTGATAACAAGACGCATAGTAAAAACCACTAGCCGGCAGACGGCGAACGGCGCGCTAAACCCTAGCTATAAAGGATACAAATCAAAGAGACAGGATTACACTGTCGACACTTTGCCTAGAAATACAACCGCCAGCGGCTTTCAATTCTCTATTTGAGATGCATTGACTGGAGCGAGCCGAAGTGTGCCCACAGCTACAACATACTGTTTCCCTTTCAATTCTCTATTTGAGATGCCATCGCCCCCGACGCCTTCGGCAGTTTCGAGAAGACGCTTGAGCTGCTTTCAATTCTCTATTTGAGATGCACAGACCCCGCCACATCGCTGATCCTGGGCTACGGCCTGTTCTACACCTTTCAATTCTCTATTTGAGATGCTGGGGGTTCTTGTATTTGGTTTGTGTGGGTTTTTAAGTGTTTTTGTTGTTGTTTTGGGATTTTGCCGTGGTGTGTTTTGTGTTGGTTTTGTGGGGGTTGTTTGTGTGCGGCGGCGTGGGGGTTGTGGTAGTTGACTTGGTGGAGGTGGGGTTCGGCGTCGGCCTGCGGTTTTGTGTTGCACGACGTTTTATAAATTGGATCTCCGCTTTACATAGTTTACTCGGCAGAAGAGTTGAACGTTTTGATAGATGTAAAACGCGTTCTACACGACGTTTTATAAACGCCGACACATATATAACATATATATCGATGTGTATGGGGGCTGTGCATCTGGCGGCGTACGCCGGGCGGGTCTGCAGAGATGCGGCGTCGCCCACAGGTGGAAATATGTTTAGAGACGTCGAGCCCAGGCGCGTGTCTGTTGCCAGCGACTACTTAAACGGCGAGGCGTGTTTTTACCAGAACGCGTATCTGCCGCCGTCTATACGCCGCGGCGTCCAGCGCGGGGGAGGGCGACTAATGTAGCAATGCCGACGTTGGAGACTTCTCGCTTCTGCATCTACGCGGATGCCCACTGGGAGAGACACTTCATAAAAACTATCAAGCCTTATACAATATATTTCTATATTGTGTTTTGAGGAAGTTTTGTAGAGGTGTGTCTTGTCTGTGTTTGGTATAACTAGTGTATTTTTTAGAGAGTATTTTCTTGGCGTTGTGTATGTTCATGCGCCGCGGCGCGCTGTGGACGGCGGAGTCAGCTGTGTTGCTGTCCGGCAACGTCTCAACATATGCGGGGCTATGGTCTGCAGACCTGACGTAGATCCCTCCATATTGATTCACCGGGACACCCGCGCATGGGTTGAGTTGCTGGGGTGGGGGTGTATTGAGGCGTTTTTGGAGGGGGCGAGGTTTGTGGGCGTCGTTAGTCTCGACTCTCTTGTGGATTACAGCGTGTCCTCCCCCTCGGCCATGCGGCTCGTCCTGGCGGGGGTGGAGTTCGCCGGCCGCCGCGGGCGGGAGTGGGAGGACTACATGCGCGGCAGGCTGGGGATGGGGGCCCGTATGAAATTCCCCAAGGTGGAGACGGGGTGAGGAGAGACGACGTGTGGATACAGATATCGCCCGCCTACATGCTCCTGCCCTTCGACGAGACTAAGAGGACGTGGCAGAGGATGGCGTACACCCTCTTGAAGCACCTCAAAGACGTCCCCACGTCGCACAACCCCCACAGCTACATCTCGCTTGTGTTTCCAGAAGAGCTGAGGGCGCTTTCTGCGCGGGGCTACGTCTGGGCAGCCAGCATAAAATCGCGAGACAGATACAACGACGCGCTGGCCGAGTGGCTCTACTGGCTCGACAACGTCCGGATGCCACACATAGACGTAGCCATGGGGAAGTTTACGCCCCGGTCCTCTCTTGACACAGTTGTATTAAAACTAAGGAGAGTTGAACGCCGGTTTGATGGCAAAATCGGCGCGCCGACTCTGCCATCGAATCGGGGGCAACATGTATAAGGCTCCCGACGCCTTCCAGGAGGCGCTACGCCGCTTCCTGGCGGAGGGCGGCTTTGCTTGGGTGGAGCGCCCGGGCCCGCCTCCCCCCGGCGTCAAGATCCTCAAAAACGCGCATCCTCCCCGCATCGCCGAGAGGCTCTGCGAAGAAGGCTTCCCCCTAGTCTACATAGCCGCAGTGAGGCGCCGAGACTCCTCCACCCCCTTGGAGGAGGCCTGCCACCGGGGAGAGGCAGTCTGCTACGTCTACGGCGACGTGGAGTGGGCGCCAGAGCTTGAGGGCAAATGCAGACCAGTCATCTTCTACGTAGACGTGAGGGAGGAGAAGAAGGCCCTTGAAGCCCTCCTCATCTACATCGCAAAGACGAGAAGCCTCCCCTGGGTCGCCTTCAACAGAGACGTGCTTAAAGTAGTCGGCCTCTGCGACGCAGAGCCAAACGCCTGCCTCACTGAAGAGGCCGTGGCGAAGAAGGTGGAGACGATAAAGAAACAGCTGGCCGCCCGGCGCCCAGAACCGCCGAGAAACTCTACAGCCGAAGCCGCCGGGGACGTCGCCGGCCCAGGCGACACAGCCGGGGTAGGCGCAGAGGCGCCGCCCCAAGCCAGGCCGGAGCCGACGCAGAAGACAGATAGAGGCAGATCCGCGGAGGAGCCGCGGGGCGTGCGGCTTGACCCGGCTGTGCTGGAGCTTTTGAGGCGGTGTTGCGGAGAGGAGTGCGTCTCGAGACTTCTGGCTTGCCATGAGTAGCGGGAGGGTGCACGTTGGGCCTTTTGCTGAGGTGTGGACGTTTGCCGACGTGGTGCTGGAGGGGGGCTGTAAGAAGTCACCGCAGTTTCTCAACACCCGTCTAGAGCTCTGCGTCTTGGCGGCTCTCATCAAGGCGGCTCCCGCCGGCGCTATGGTTAGGCTAAGGCCTGAGCTGGCCCGGAGGCTTGTGGAGGAGCTGGCCGCCGCCGCTGGGCGAGACCGCGAGAGAGTTAGAAACGCCCTGCTCAAAAAGGCCGGGGAGGTGCTGACCCAGCTGAGGAGAGAGCTGGGCGACAAAACCCCCGCGGAGGCCCTCCTAGCAAAGCTGGCGGAGCTCTTCCTCAAGGAGCTAGAGGCGTAGGTTTATTCCACGCCCGCCTCCACTCCCCCGTGGACGGGCGTAGGTTTATCCCCCACCTCTCTAGACGTTTTTCCATGGATAGGGCTGTGGCGGTTGTCTGCAGCGAGCTTATGCAGATCTCTCTCGCCTTCTCGGCCTACTACCCCCTTTGCTCGGGTGGCTGGCCGTGCGTCTTTGCCGAGACCGTTGAGAGGCTTATACGCAGAGCCGCCTCTGCGAGAGGAGCGGAGGAGCTTGTCGAGGTGATGGAAGGGAGGGTTAAGCTGGAGGAGTTGAGCCTGCCGGACCCGGCTCTGGAGGTCCTCGCGGAGGAGCTTGGGCCTGAGCCGCCTTGGCTCGACGCCTTGGCCGCCTCCTTCTTCCGCCTCTACCTCGGCCTGGGCAGGCGGCGCCGCGTAGACGGGCGGGACCTGTCCTTTGCCCTCTGTCTCTGGGCGCAGAAGAAGCGCCGGGAGGATCCGAGGAACCCCCTCTGGCGCGCCGCAGAGCTGGAGCCAGACAGACTCTACACGGAGGAGGAGGCCCGGGAGGCGCTGAACATAGAGGAGCGCCTCTTTAGAAGGCTGTGGAGAAGGGCCCTGACCTTCCATCGCGGCGAGAAGGCATACGGCTTCCAGCTCATCCTAGCCGCGCTCAGCCTCATGGCAGTCCCGCCGCGTTCTGTATGACGTCAAGACGTCGGACTCGTGTTGCGCCGTAATATAATACGGCGTGTTTGTAATATCCCGCCGACTACGGCATAATATAAAACGTCGAATTCATAATATTCCGCCTAACCACGGCGCAATATAGTACGGCGTGTTTATAACACGGCGCGATATCCCGCACCGGCTTTGTATTACGCCGACACAGTTTATCCCCAGCTCCCTTGTGCGTCTGTGAAGAAGGCGAAATGTGTCACTATCGACGCCTCCCTTCTGGCCGATGCTGAGGAGGCGGCGGCTAGACTCGGCATAACGTTCTCGGCCCTCGTAGAGGAGGCGCTGAGGCGTCTCCTCAGACAGGCGGAGGCGTGGAGAGGCGTAGAGGAGAGGCTGGCCAACATCGAGGCACTCCTCAGGCAGTGCCTCCAGAGGGGGCCGCCGGAGGCTCAGGCGGAGGCGCAGAAGCCGCCTCAGCAGAGGATCCTCAGCAACAACATCTGGGTGGAGATACTGAGGAGGCGGTAGGGTTTTTCCGGCCCCCCGCCGGGGGCCGCATGCACAGGAAAAAGCTGGCAGACATCCTCGAAGAAGACCACGAGGAAGATACGCCACAACACACACAGACGCAGATCGCCCTGCCCCCGGCCCCCGCGCCTCGGCAGGTGGGCGACCAGATCGGGTGGGAGGAACATTTGATACAAGCCTTGGCCAAGGCGCCCGACGACGTGGCACAGAAGCTGATCACCTGCATAGACCGGGAGATAATCGCCAAGGCGCTCCAGCACAGAGACGACCCCTACCTCAGGGTGGCTCTGTTGTTACTCGCAAAGAAATGATTAAGATAGGTTTTGTCTACATCAAGGGCGGGACGGGGAAGACTGTGCTTGCCTCCTCCGCCGCTTTGTACATGACGGCCGCCGTCGCGTCTGTGGGGCTTGTCGACGCGTCTCCTGTGCCTACGGCGGCTAGGCTGATGGCGGTGGACGCCGCGGAGGGCATCCACGCGGGGAGGGAGGAGGTGCCTGTGGTCGTCGTGCGCACTCCAGATAGGCTGGATTCGGCGTTGAGTGCCTTTGAAGAGATGAAGCTAGACGCCGCCGTAATAGACCTCCCGCCCATGGCCAAGACGCTGCGTCTTGACATCGCCGTGGTGGTGACAGACCCACCCGGCCTAGAGTTCATCAACGAGTTCAAGGCCGACGCGAAGCATACGATCTTGGTTCTGAACATGGCTGAGGAGAAGACCTCCGTCAAGTACAAGGACGCAGTTGCGACGGTTGTCCTGCCCTACTCGCCGGTCGTGGCTAGGGCGTATGTAAGGAGGATTCCGCCAGTACTGGCGCACTCCCCCAAGGCACTCCGCCACGGGGAGTGGCGTAGGCAGTTCTTCAAGCTCATGGCTGAGGTTGAGAAGATTGTGAAGAAGGAGGTGAGGCGATGAAGTGGGTGCAGAAGTACCCCTACTACCACATCCTCGAAAAACAAAAGCGGGAGCTGGAAGAGCTGGAGAGGAGGAGAAAGGAGGAGGAGAAGAGGGCGTGGAGGGCGGCTCGGGAGAAGTTTAGAGATGTTGTATCTGCTGAAAAGAGGTACAGAAAGGATATGGAGGCTGAGATCTACGAGGTGTCAATATGGGACGTGCTTAAGATGCATGGAGTGAAGCCTCTGTTTGAGGATCTGTGGGAGCTGGCTAAGGCCTGCGCCGACCGGCGGGGGTGCTACCGCATGTTGGTGCACTTCAAGCTGGCGGGCAGGGAGGGCGACCTCCAGCTTGTGAGGGAGGCGGAGCGGCTCGGCGCAGATGTGGAGATGGTAATCACACTCCTCTACAACGGGAAGAGGGAGGAGGCGGCTAAACTGCTGAGGCAATGAGGAGGCCCCACGTCTACATCTACGCCACGCTCTTCTCGCTAGCCGCGGCGCTCCTCGCGCCGCACCCCCTGACCGCGGCTTTGGCGGTGGCCGCAACGGCGCTGTGGGGAGAGTGGCTACTGCTCTGGGCATACGGCCACAAGTGGCCCTTGGAACCGTATAGGGAGAAGGTGCGGATGGGGCAGTACCTAGCCGCCTACGACCCACGCCGGAAGATATACCACATCCTCTGGAGGGCGGAGCCCACGCGTTCGGAGTTCGGCATATCGGCGGCCCAAGCAATACACGAGATGTATGCCTCGCTGGCGCTGCAGCCGGGGGAGTATCTGGCGGTTGTCCAGCTGGGGAACGAGCGGTTTGTGAGATTCACAACCAAGGCGCCGGATGAAAGCAGAATAGCCCACGTCGAGGCTGTGCTCCGTACCTACTTCGTCCTGCACCCGACCACTTGGGTGTCGCTTAGGGTCGTGCCGGATCGCTGGATTATGTACGTAGCCGCGGCACCGCTGGCGCTGACCCTCTTCACCCCAGTCTTCCTCCTAATCGGAGCCCTCCTCCTCTACCACGCCCGGAACGTGCGTAGGTGGTACCGCCAGGCGGACATAGAGCTGTCCTTTGAGGCGGTGGGCACGAAGCGGGACATAGGCACCTCGCGGCAGAGTCTTGAAACTTTTGCCGGGGCTGAGGCTATGGCAATCGCCAAAATGGAGAAGTGGGCGGTGGTCTTCACGCCGAGGCCGGAGCAAAGCGTTGAAAAAGAGTTCGGCAAGGCGTATGAAAGCCCAGTCGAGAAGAGAGGAGTTGTGGTCAAGCTACACAAAACCTCGCAGTTGTTGGAGCGCATGTTGAAGTACGACGAGAGGCCCATATACATGCAAGTCTTCGGCTCGCAGGACTTGGCAACACAGCTGGAGATCCGGAGAGATGTGTTGGTCAACGTGTTGTTCTGGGTGCCCAAAGGCGCGTACATGACCAAGGCCCTTTCGCACGACCTAGCGCGCGTCCCCATATTCTACGGCGGTAAGCTCATGAGTAGCGGCCGGAGGCTGTTCGTCGGCTACGACAAATTCGGGAGGCCTGTGGAGATCGACATAGACTCCATGCCGACGTCGCACTCCATCATACTGGGGCCGTCGGGGATGGGCAAGTCGTGGGCTGTGGCTACTCTGTTGAAGCGGCTTGTCGAGTCGCACAAGGATCTCAAGATCGTCGTCGTCGACCCGCACGGCGACTATGTGGCATTGGCTAAACACATCGGCGCAAGGGTCTTCGAGGTGCCGAAGTACATCCCGCCTATCAGGCAGTTGGAGAACAACAGATACCTCCACATGCTCCTGACCGAGTTCGGCCTCGTGCAACCGGGCACAGACGGCTTTGTGGGCGTGGCGGAGGCGGTTAAGGCTATGGCCAAGGCAGCTGGCGTCGAACTGCCACATGAAGCCCACGTAACCGGCGCGGGGCACGTGGTGTGGGACCTCAAAGCCCTTAAGCACGACGCGGCGGCGCAAGCCTTCTTCGTCTCGCTGATACTGCTGTGGTACCTCACGCAGTGGGGCTCTAGGCCGCAGGCAGAGAAGGTGGAGACGGTCATTGTGGTGGACGAGGCGGCCCTCCTCATGCATTACGCAAGGATGACCGAGACCGGGCTGGTGACCAACACCGTCCTCACGCTCATCAGGCAGTTGAGCATGGGCGGGAGGAAGTACGGCTTCGCCCTGTGGATCATCGCCCAGCTAGCTAGACACGTGCCGGAGGACATAATAGAAAACGCCGGCTTCGTCCTCCAGCTGGGCGGAACCACCAGGGCGCTTAAGAAGAGTCTGGAGGTCTTGGCCCTGGATAGATATGACTACGAGTACCTCCGCTCAGCCACAACCCCGCGCGAGACGGTGGGCGGCGCCGCCGTCGCCGAACGCAAGCCCTACGCAATGGGCGTGCTGTACCTATCGCCTAGAGATCTGAAATACCACGTCAAAATCCCGCTGGAGCCGCTCCTCAAAGAGGCCGTATGAGCGACTGGACTGAGTGTTTATACCGCCCCTCGATGTTGTGCGGCGAAAAAGACGAGAAGCTGGAACGCGGCGCGGCGGACATGAGAGAGATCTGGCGCATGATGGAGACGCAACCACCCCCACAGCCCCAGAACGGCCGGCCTCCACGGCCAGAAGAGGCGCCCGTGGAGACGCCTGCTTCTACACAGCCGCCTCCGGCGCCTGAGCCCACTCCGACGGAGACAATGCAGATACCCATTAGGCATAAGGGCCTTTTCTTCTCCAGCTTCTGGACCGTCATCAACGAGCCCTACGCTGGCGTGGGGGACGTGCTCATTGTAAAGAGCCCGGGCGACTACGTCATCATAAGGCGGGCGCCTAAGAGTAGGCATTGGATTGACGACGCTCAGCTCCGCGTAGCTGGCCACGTGGAGAGGAGGCTCTGCATCTACGGCTTCGTGTTGCAGAGAGATGTTGAAAGAATAGCCGCGGAGCTGAGGAGCGGCAGATACGCCCTCGTCGCGGCCTGCGACCCCCGCGCCGTTGTGAGGCCCCCGCGGCGTGAGGAGCTGTACAACATCTGGAGGTTTGAGGGCTACATTGTAAACACGGCGCCTGCGAAGATGGCGCTGATCAGGCTAGACCCGACGGCGAAGCCTAAATTCGCCGTGGACTTCCTCAAGAAGGGGTGCCCCATCTACTCACAACACCTCAACCAGATCCTTCAGCTCTTGGGAATTCCAATACAAATAACCTGTTGAGCATGCTGGAGATTGTCGTCGGCGGTCTTGTAGACCCGCCGGCTGTCAAGGTGAGGTACACCTTCTGCCAAGTCGAGGAGGCCGGCGAGACCGGCTTAGGCTTCGAACTGACGCCGGAGGGCATGGCAGTTGCTACGGCGGTGTTCCAGCGGCTTCAGAACCCGGCCCCTCCCTTCACTAGAACGCAAGACTTGGCGGGATGCAGCGCCCCACTGTGTCATCTATTCAAGTTTGTAGATTATTCTGACTTAAGAGTAGAAGAGGGGACGTGGCGGTTCAAGGCGCCCACGGCGGACCCACTCCAGCTGGTGCTCGGGCTGGCGCTTGCCTTCAAGCTGGATAAGGAGCTGGAAGGCGGCTGGGCGGTGGAGGTATACAGCGACGCCTGGCCTATGTTCAGCGATCTGCTGGCCATGGCCAAGTCTCTGCGCGGAGTTCTGCGCATCTACACGTCGACCTTCGACCAGCGGATTGTGGTGGCCGACAGGGCGGTCATGGCCGTGCCGGGCGTCACGTTTGAGAGCTTGTCGCTTAAGAAGGAGTGGACTGGCGGGCGCCTGTGTCGCGTCGAGGTCCCGGCGCCCCTCGCCGAAGTGACTGAAGACGTGAGGGAGCTTCTGCGGGTCATCTTCGAGGCTGGGGGCTTTGTGACGCTGAAATATGCGCAGGAGAACTTCGGCAACGACGTGGTGGCGAAGGCAGTTAAGGCGGGCTACGTCAAGTTTGACGCCTTCACGATGACGCTCAGACTGACCGAGCTTGGTATGTCAGTCTTGACATGACCCAGCTATACACCATGCTCTTCTGGCTGGCGGCGGCCGCCGAGGGCAACGTGTTGGTGACAGGCCTGCCGGGTTCGGGGAAGACGTCGCTTGTGAAGTGGTCTCTGCGGAACATCCCGCCTCAGTACGCCGTGGTGGTGTACGACACAGCTGGCGAGTTCAGAGAGTGTGACAACGTGGGGCGGTACTCCGTAAACCCCCTCGACCTCCCGCCGCAGAGGGTGGTGGAGATACTTGAGGAGGCCCTAGCGGCCACCTACGGGGAGTATCCGTATCTGCTGACGCCGGCCATGGCGGAGCTTCTGCTTAGGAGCATTGAACAAGGCTTCAAGACGCTGTCGGACGTCCGCGCCAACGTGCTCAAGCTCGCGGAGCCGCATGAAGTTGACACGGCCTACGCCTTGCGCAGACGTCTGGCACATCTAGACAGGCCGCAGTTCGGCAACACCGACGTGCCCATCCAGCCCGGGAAGTCCACATGCATCGACCTCTCACAGCTGGACAGAGTAGGCAGAATCGCCTACGTCCTCACCCACCTAGAGCTGACCCGCGGCGTCAGAAACGTCATCTACGTCATAGACGAGGCCCACCGCTTCCTCTCTTTTACCGGCCGCTACAGCCTCCTCACAGACCACCTCCGCACCGGGAGAGCGGCGCGGCGATTCTTCGTGTTGATTTCCCACAGCTACCGAGAATTTCTCCGTCACCTAGGCTACGTCAAGGTTGTAATACGGTTCCCCGACTGGGACATGGACGAATCCAAGACGGCGCCTCTTAACCCGTCGGAGGCTCTTGTCACCATCAGGGCGGCCTCCGTCAAGGCTCAGCAGGAGCTGTCTCGCGTAATACCGTTGAGGGGGACGTGGGGCCAACTGAGGATGACGGTGCCGCCCTATGCCCCGCAGAGAGGACCCTCTTAGGCGGGCTGTGGAGTCTCTATCGAGTACCTTCCCCGGCAAATCGCGAAGCTGGATCAGGAGGGCTTTGCTGAGGCTGGGGGACGTTAAGGAGGTGAGGGAGAACCTCTACCTTGTGCAAGGCCGCCGGGAGCTGGGGGACTGGAAGCCGCTGTATCAAGTGTGGTTTTCGGAGAGGGAGGGCCGTTGGTTCTGCACCTGCTACCTATCGGCCTTCGGCTTCCGGCGCCGCAGAGAGATCTGCACCCACATCGCCGCCGTAATGCTGTACCGCAGGTACAAAAAGACGCTGGAGAAACTGGAGAATAAGCGGGTATACGTCGTGGAGGCTGAGGTGGAGTGCCCCGGCCGTCTGGAGGCCGACGGCGAGCTTCACGCAAAGCCCCTAGTCGAGAAAAGCGGTGGGGTGGCCAAGTTGACGTCTTTCGCCAGCCCGAAGTACCGCATAGTCGTCGTCTCAGACACACGCCGGATAACGATCAAGTGTTCCGGCCACGTCATATATGAGGCCGAGGGGGAGGAGGTGCCGCTGGCCGTGGCCAGGTTCCTCGTGGAGAGACTGTATGAGTAAGGTTTTTTTGGGTAGCGGCATCTGTATGGGCATGACGGAGGTAGGCAAAACTCCCCGGAGGTGGCGCGTCCGCATAAATCCGGCTGACACGCGCTACTGCAACTTCGACGAGCTTCTCAAGGTGCTACATCCGGTGGACGGGAGGGCGGAGTTCGTGGAGAAGGTGGAGGCCTTTAGGAAGAGGATTCTTGAGGCCTCGGCGGGCTGGCTGGCGGCTTATGGAGATTTTGTGGATACGCTGTTCGACTTATCCATGGGCAAAGCGGTAGCCGACAGCGCTTTGAAGGAGTACGTGATACGCCGGTTTTGTATAGCTGTGACGAACGGCAAGGCGGCGCCTGCGGATAAGAGAAGCGAGAAGTACTTCCGCAACTGGCAGATCTTCTGCGAAGTCGTGCTGAGAAAAGCCGTGGTGTGGCGGGTCGGGACCACCCCCGAAAGAGCCCTCGCCTTCGACGCCAAGACGGTTAGGCGCCTGGTCTACCCCCTCTTCCCGCTCTCCGTGAAGGAGGAGTATCTAAAGAAGACCAGGGGCTTGGCCACCGGGAGGGAGGTGGCGCAGATCATCTGCCAGCTCATGAATAAATACAAAGCATACTACAGAGGCGGCAAAGAGATGGGAGCCAACCTCACGGAATGGACAAACTACTGCCAAGCCCTCAATGCAAGTCAAAAACCGTAAAGGCCGCTTCTCCCTCCGGCCCGACTCCATTGTAAACTACCGCAGACTCTACGTAGACGTGTTTTCGGTGACGGCATCTCTCGCTGTACCGGAGGAGCTTTTCGCCTCCGCGGCCGAGGCCGGGGTTGACGCCGTCTTCGTAATTGATGCGTGGCACGAAAACCACCTACCTCTTGCCCGGCGCTTCCTGGACCTCTGCCGGAGGTATAGCTTGGAGTGCCGCCTCTCCGAGGCCAAGCCCGCCGAGGTGTACGCAGTGGAGCTATGCGAGGCGGAGTGCGGCGCAGGATGCGCCGTCGTGACGAGAGACTACGACGCCGTCAAAGCCGCGGAGAGGTGCGCCGTGTTGATCTTCCAACGTGGGCGGTTCTGGAGGGCGTCGGAGGCGTAGGGTTTATCCGCCCCACGCTGGCTTCAACCCAATGCCCCCCAAGAAGAGGGCTGAGGAGGCTGTGGAGGTTCAAGTTTCTGACGAGTGTCGACGTTACGGCGGGCCGTGGAGGGAGGAGGTGGTTAAGCTGTGTAGTGAATACGGCGTCAAGGCGTTGGCGGCCATGAACGTCGTTGAGCTGGCCCAGCTTTTGGGCAGGGAGGACGAGCTGGAGAAGGCGGAGACGGCGTTGGCGGAGATCAGGCGGCTGGCCGGCGTGGCGCCGAGGCCTGTGAATATACTTGAAGCGCTCAAGACACAAGAGGCGCTCCCCGTCCTCAAGACCGGCGTAGCCGAATTCGACGAGAAGACGCCTTGGGGCGGGCTTAGGCGTGGGTTGCTCTACGGCTTCGCCGGCGAGTTTGGTGCGGGGAAATCAATGTTTGCGATACAGTGCTCGGTGAAGGCGGCGGCGGAGGGGTGGCGCGTGGCCTATATAGAGACCGAGGGGGCGCTGAACACCAAAATGTTTGAACGTATTGCCAAGAGGTTCGGAGCGGAACTGAACGCGTTGGTGGATAAGCTAACCATCACACAAGCAACCGACGTGTTGGACGTCAAAGAGATCCTCCTGTCTCTCTTTAAACAGCCTGTGGATCTCGTCGTCATAGACTCCTTCGTGTCGCATGCGCTTAGGGCGCAGTTCCGCGGCAGAGGCATGCTGGCGCCGCGTCAGCAGTTTCTGGCGTATCTGCTGGACATCCTGCGCCGCATGGCGCGGGTCTACGGCACCGCGGCTATCCTCACGGACCAGGTCATTGACATACCTGAGATGTTCGCGGCTAAGATCAAGCGGCCGGCGGGCGGCAACATCCTGCTACATGGGGTCAACGCCTTGTTCATGATGTCTAGGCCCAATAAGTCAAAGTTGGAGGGCTACATGTGGCCTATGGACGTCCCCGACATGTCGCCGGATACAGAAATCCGCTACGAAATCAAAGAAGACGGACTTTACTAACACTTTTAGACAACGCCACAGTTTCGACGAAGTGTTATTCTTATAAGCTTCTGAAGGGTCGCAGACATGGAGCTGTACCAAGCGATCGTCGTGACGATTGCCTTGGCCAACCTGGCGGTGACTGTGTGGCTTCTCCGGCTTCTGTTTCCCGTGTGGCGGGAGCTTCGGCGTATTGTATTCGCGCTGGACCACTACGACTTCGACAAGCTGACCAAACAGTTTCTAAACGGCGAGAAGCCTCTGGCTGAGACTATCGACATGAAGGTCTCAGAGAAGAAGGAGGAGGGGTATAGGGAGTTGACGGTGACGCGTGTCTACAAGAAGCCTCTTGACCCCAGGGAAATCCAGGAGAACTTCGTGAGGCAGATGGCGGAGAGGCTTCAGTGAGATGATTGAGCTCCTCGTGGTGCAGGCTATAACCAACCTAGCCCTTGCGTTTCTTGTAATCAAGCTGAGGAGGGAGCTGTGGCCTATGATCGCGACGGCTGGCCAGCCGTATGCGAGTTTCTGGATACGCTCCGTCGACGTTCTGGTGCTGGCGGCGCCCCAGTTTGAGGCTGCCAAGTCCGTGATCAGGGTCCGCAAGCTCTTCACGGAGGAGCTTTATCTGAGGTACAGGTTCAGAGTCTACGACGTAGCTATGCACCCCAGTAGCCGGGTTTTTTACAAGGAGTGGAGGGCGTGGTTGAGTGGGGACGACAGGTATAGGTGCGAGGTGGAGAAGCCGCGTGGCTTGGCGCGGCTCTACACCAAGGCCATAGACGTGTTCTGCAAGGAGAAGGAGCCCCCAAAAGAGGTGGTGATTGCCCCGTCCAGGTGGCGTAAGCGGAGGTACAAGCGATGGACTAAGCCTAGGCCGAGGCGGGAGCGCGCCACCCTGTACGACCTTGTGGAGAAGTTCGAAAAACTCAAGTAACCGCCCTTTTCCCCACCCCCACCTCTCCGCTCCAGCCAACACAGGCCCGCCTCTTCTTCCGCCGCCTTAAACTGCGTCTAACGCCCAGCCGGGCAGAGCGGTGAGGCGACGTCGTCTTAAACTGCTGAGTGCAAAACGGCGCGTGAACTCGTCGTTTTAAACTGCAGAGGTGTGTGACTGTTAAATACTCCCCACCCAGCATAGACGTGTATCTCGTTGTTGACGGTGTCAAGTATTGGGTCTTGCTGTCTCCCTCAGGGCTGATGCTCTACCGGAGGGAGGGCACCAAGACCAAGTACCTCGGCCACCGGCCGCTGGAGGAGGTGAAGCGGCTACTTGCCCAAGCAGGCGCAGACGTCCTTCAACGGATTAAATCCGACATAGAGACTGTGAAACAAGCCGTCGAGAGCCTGAAAACTACGGCGCAGACGGCATAGTCGTCGCTCACTTGGAAGAAAGACGGCCACACCTACTGGCTGCTTCAGTACGGCCGGACCTTCTACATCTACATGAAAGGCCCCGCGACCAAGCACCGCCCCAAGCTTGTGGAGAAGACCGACATAAGCGGCGTAATAGGCCGCGTCGTGGCGGCCGGCGGTCTCCACGTGCTGGAGGCTTTACGGCTTGTGGTAAACGGCCTACACGCCGCCGTGGCCGACCTTCTGAGGCCTCGGTCTGCGGAGGCCCGCCGAGAGGCCTCGCGTAGGGAGGCTGAGGAGGCGTTTAGGAGGTTGAGGTGGGAGTTGCACAGAGCCGTGGAGAGGTGGGACGAAAGGTGGAACAAGGAAGCCGAAGAGAGGGGCTACTGGGGAGGTCCTGACAGAGAGTGGCTGAGGGAGAGGCTATGGGAATTCATCGACGATTACACGTATCTGATCGAGAAGATACTGCACTACGAAGACCTGGTGGACAAATTCGCAGACGCAGTGGAGGAAGCCACCGCGGGCTACCTCACCAGATTCGACATCCTGAAGATTCTCGAAAACCAGCCCTAAGCGAACAACAAGCCGGACTCGTCCCACTGCGTCAAGAACCGGCACAGGCAGCGCCTAGAGGCCGGGAAGGGGGGCCGGCGGATTTAAGGTTTTTCCGGCCGGCCGTCCGGCAGGTCGTGCCTCCCACGACTAAGCCGCAGACCAAGAAGAAGGAGGCTGAGGAGGGCAAAGGGAAGAAGGCGGTGGCCGTGACGGCGCTTCTGCTGTATGTGGCGCTTGCGGCTTTTGCGGCGGCTCAAAACGCGACGGGCGGGATGCCCGAGCCGAAGGCGGCGTTAAGCGGCTTTCTGCAGATTTTGAAGTACGTCGTCCTCGGCGTTAGGCTTACCATCGCCATGGCGTTCTGGGGGGCCATCGCGATTATGGTCTACCACGTCGCCATGGGCAAGATAGCGCCCACGAGGTTTCAACGCGTCGGCGCCTTCTGGGACGCGCTTGAGCGCGCGAAGGACGTCGTAATCAGCTTCGCCTGGCTGTTTCTGCTGATATTTGCCATATACGCCGCCATCGGCATAATCGTCAACGGCGGCCAGATGGACGTCAACACCGCCGTCAGCGTCGTCAAGTGGATAATGGTAGACCCCATCACCGAATTGTTCAACTATCTACATCAGTAATGCCGACCCTCGAAACCCCCCAGTTTTTCTCCGATCCTCTTGTGGCCGCCGGCTTGATGGCCCTGGCGGCCCAGGCCGGCTACTACGCCATTTACTGGTTTTTGGGGGGTAGAACACAGAAGGAGAGGGCAATGGAGGGGTTTGAACATGTTCTCCTCTCGGGCGTCCTCTTTGGCGTGGCGTTGATCTTGGTCAACCTCTCGCTGTGGGGGTTGAACGTCTACCTGTCGGTGGCCAATGTGACGTTGCCCGACGACGGCGCTGTCAAGATCCTCAACCAGACCAGGGGCTGGTGGGACTTCGGCGGTAATGTGCAGGTTGCGCTTAGGGTGGCTGAGGGGACGTATCGTAGCTACGCCTCTGCGTCGGGCGCCGTACTGGCGGCCTACGCGGCCGCGGTGATAGGCTTCGGCTTGGCGCCGTGGACTAACCCCATATCCATGGCCATAATGAACGTCTTTGCATACCTAGTCACAGCCGCAACAACCGTCCTCATCTCATCGGCGGTGTATGGGGTGGCGATGGTGCTGGCCCGCAGCTGGCCCGCCCTCCTCCCCGTAGGGGCGGTGCTGGTGACCTACGAACGCACCAGACACCTAGGCGCCTGGCTCCTCGCCGTGTCGGTGGTAGCGCCCATTGTGCTGGCGGCTGGAGCAGACGTGTTGAGGTCTGCCGTAGACCCCGGCCAAATTGCGGCCTTAGCCGGCATGGTGACTCCGGCCTTCGTCTTCCTCAACGCCGACCCGCTCCTAATGGCCATGATCATACTAGGGCTCATAGGACTGGTGCTGAGCGTGGTGACGTACGCCGCCTCCCGCCTCTTCGACCACGCAGGCGCCTCACTGGCGCTAGATTAACATGCTGGACCTAGGCATAATCGCGCTGATCGCCGTTGCCGCCCTCGTGATGTTAATAAGGGGAGACCCCAAGTGGGCACTCCCCGCGTTGATAGGCGCCGTCGCACTCTTCCTAGTGCCAGCGGTTGTCATGTACACCATAGCCTTCTTCACCCCCAAGGGAGAACAGCTCCCGCCTCTGTTTGAAGTCAGGCAGGGGGAGTTCTTCCCCTACCCCTTCCCCGACTTGAACCTGCAGCAAGCCCTTGAGAGGAACTACAAGACCATTCACGAGACTTATGAGGGTCTTAAGACTGCTCAGCGGGTTTCTGCGGGGGCAGTCTTTGCCGTGGCGTATACAGAGACTCTGCTCTACATAGTTTCCACTGTGGTGGGCGGCATCCCCGGAGTCGTCATCCAGCTCTCGAAATTCGCCATGTACTTCTCCAAGGTTGGGGACCCAGTTCTGCAGATCTCCCTGACGACGTACAACGCCGCCACGGCCTTCGTCATGGTGTTCCACTTTCTGGAGTTCATGGCCGGGCTGGTGGTGAAGATGGTCGTGCCGCTCCTGGCACTATCGCTCCTCGCCGTAATCTTCGGCCCTACGAGGGCGCTGGGGGGCGCCCTCCTCTTCTTCGCCCTCATAATGATCGTGCCCTCCTACATCGGCTACTACCTCTCCCCCACAGCCAAAGGCTTTGCCTTGTGGGGCGTGGAGACGGCGAAGTGGCTAAACGCCACAGCGACAAACGCCACCGGCATAGCCCCCGTTCCACTGCTGGCTGTTGAAGGCACTCCCCACACCCTCTTCCTTGCGCGTTACAACAACACCTTCGTTTTGAAGAGCCCGGCTGAGATCTCCGCCGAGGTGAACAAGACGCTGGGGCCCTACAACTTAACCGTCTCGAAGGACGTAGCCGCCTCCGTCCTGGAGGTGGCTACAAAATACAAAGTCTTCGACAAAGCCGCCTTCAACGGGACGGACTGGGTGGCGGCCACAGCTGGGTCCGTCACGCCCATCACATACGGCAACAAGACGTGGCTCTCCACTGCGATCAACACCTGGCTCGACCTCCCCGCGCCGAAGCCGGAGGAGGGCGGCTGCGTCCTCCACAGCGACTTCCGCGAATTTATAGACTACCTAGCGCCGCCTGAGGAGGCGAAAAGGCTCAAGGAGCGCGTGGCGAATCTCTCCAACGCAATCTGCCGACTCCACCAGTGGCTCGGCTACAGAAGCTACCACCTCCAGATAGACGTCCCAGCCCACTGGCGGTTCCTCGCCGTTGCAATAAACTACACCGCCAGGGACAGGCACGGCGTGGTGGATAGAGGCGTGGTCTACGGCTGGAATGGGGTGTGGGGCTGGATAAAGCCGCCGGACAACGAGACCTGCTTCAACGCAGTGCACAACAAGTCCAACTGCGCCGTGTTAGACACAACTATCCGCAGAGGCGTGTATAACTTCTCCCTGTGGACGGGTGAGAAGCGGGTTGTGGATCCGGTTGTTGACTGGGTCCGCTCTGTGTTCAGCTTCACGGTGCGGAACTCCTCTCAGCCTGTGCCCGACAAGTCTGTGAAGCTCTACCGCTGGGTAGAGACTTGCGAGTGGTGTTGTAAATACGTCAACGGCACGTGTGTGCAGTGGTGCTCCGCCTATAGAGACGTCAGACAGAGGTTTAACATAATCAAGAGGCTGGGCTCCGGCCAGTATCGATTCAACACGACGGTGTATGCCCGGCCTTGGGTTCCTGAGGAGGAGCGGAACTACACCGGCGAGATACCCGTCACCACTAGGACGTGGGATGTGCAGATCCGGCTTGAATATGGGGAGTGGATTGGGGACGGCACGCCGCCAAGCGGCGCCTACTGCTACACCCACAACAACAAGACGTACATGGTCCTCTCCTTCTTAAAGACGGTGCCGGGGCCGCCGCGCGTCTTGTATGCCTTCACGTGGATGAACAACGTGGGCGTCTGGCTGTATAAACAACAAGGCGACCCACTGCCGGACACATTGGCCAACTACACAGACACAGACGGGGTGCAGGTCGTGGAGTACTTAGAGGGGGTGGAGCATCAGTACTACTGCCACGCCGCCCTCGTGCCGACGGCGGAGCCGCGTTGGCGCCCCGTGGTAGATGCCGAGCGCAACTTGACGAATCTTCTGAAAGACAACTACCTGACCCTCGTCGTCATTAGAAACGTCTCCCTCGCCTACTTCGCCCGTGTTGGGCCTTACCTCGCGGCGGCTGAGGCCAGCGGATCGCCGTCGGCCAAGGCGGCGGCGGAGTCGGTGAGGGAGTACCTCGCGTTGGTGAACAAGACGCCCGGCGCCGCCCCGCTCTTCTACACGTCGCCGGACAGCTACATAGGCCACAACGTCCTCATCGCATGCGTCATGTACGACTGGAGACGCGCCGTAAACATCACCGGCGAGCTCCGCCTCCACCCCGGGAGGGAGTGGTGGGTTGCGGCGTATCCAATGGGGGACACCAGGGTGGCCGGGGCCGTCGCCGCGGCCAAGGCCGACATGTTTAGGTACGTCTTCGGCATGCCTCCGCCCCCGCCGCCTGTGAATTTAAGCGGATTCGTGAAGCGGTGGCGCATACCCTGGAACAACCGCACTCTGCCGTACAAGCCGCACTACAGCTCAGAGATGAAGATGCCGCCTAGAGACAACGCCACTGGGATCCCGCTTTGGAGTATTCAGAACCTTGAGGATGTCCAGACGGCGCAGAGCAACGTCTTGAGCTGGCTGTTTACAGTACTCTTCGTCACGATCCTGTCTATAGTTGCTGTTTTCGAGTTCCTGGGCGCTTTGTTCGACTTCCCCACGCCTATGAGGGCGGTGTTCGGCTTCGTCATAGGCGTAATACAAGACTGGACCTACTGGCTCCCCTTCCGCGTGGCGGTGAGGGGTAGGCTGCTTACGCGCATATGGCTGGCGGTGAAGAGGCCGGTGATGAGGCGGACTGTCCGCGCGGCGGCGCGTGTCCACTCCTTCTTCGCGTCGCGCATCCCGGCGCTTAGGCGCATACGTAGCCCAGACCTCAAGGAGTACTGGCAGTACGTAAAGCGGTGGCGCGACATAGCCGTCAAAGACCCCGCCGAGCAGATTAGAGAGGAGATCAGAGAGAAGTGGAGGAGAGAGGCTCTAGAGCGCGTACTGCGGGCCGCAAAGGAGAGAGCGGATGTGGAGTGGGTGAAGAATCAGAGGCGCAGGGTTGAGGAGGAGAGGCGGGCGAGGCTGGAGGCGGCTAGGCGCATTTGGAGCGCCCTAAGGGCGGACAACATCATCGAGGTTCTGAGGGAGCTTTCGCCGAGGTTCGACGCCTGGGTGCGGGAGAAGGTGGAGGCGAGCCGGGGCTCCCTCGCATACCACCTCTTCTGGTGGAGGCTGGACCGCCTCCCGTTTATGTGGCGTGTACTGCTCAACCTCGACCCGCACGTGGTTACGCGGCTCGCGGCTGAGGGGAAGGTCAAGCCGGAGGACGCCGCGTTGTACCTGAACCTCCGCGCCGCGGTGGAGGCCCACATGCGGGAGATGCGGTGGGGCTGGGCCAGGCTTCACACGGTGTCACAGTACGTGGAGAAGGCGAGGGAGGAGTTTGAGAAGGCTAGGCAGAGGATGGTGCACGAGGCGGAGAAGGGACTCGCCGACTTCCGCCGCTTTATAACAGATTTTCAACAGCGGTACGAGGCGCTTAGGCGGTACTTCACGGAGGATCTCTCTAAGCTGGATGAGGGGGAGCGTAGGCAGTTGGAGGAGGCGGCGAAGAGCGTCACGGAGCGTCTAAACGAGGCGGTTAGGCACTTCGCCGTTATCGACAAGGCGCCTAGGGCTAGGCTGACCGCGGCGCTTAACGAGGCTCTTCAGCGCACTGCGGAGGGCAAGGCGCCGCAGATCCCGCGGGACGCCTCCGTCGAGGACGTGGTCAGGCACCTGGCGCTTATGGACCTGGAGACGGCAGTAAAGGCTTTGAGGAGCGCCGAGAAGTACCTTGAGGCCCACTACGCAGTTGCGCCGACGCGTTATGATACGAGGCAGATAGCGGCTGAGGTGGTGAAATGGAAGATTGAGGTGCAGCTACCCACCTTGAAGATCGCAGGAGCCGCCCGCGGAATTGTGCTGGGCGGCAGAAGCGCAGAGGAGGGGGAGGCTCTGCTCAAGGCCTGGGGGCCTAGAGACGTCTACGGCGAGAGGTGGGCTATAGTGGGCGGCCGCTTTAGGGTTGTGGACGTCTACGTGGAGAGGCCTTGGGAGGCGGTCGCGTACCGCTTCTCCCACCTCCGCGAGCGGCCGCTGGACGCGCGCGAGTCCGTTAGGATTAAGCCGGACGTAGTCCTCACGGCCGAATACGCCAAGTACCTGGCCGGCTTCAAAGCCGAGGAGAAGGCGGTGGAGACGTTGAGGAAGGCGGTGGAGTACAGCCGCATCATGCGTATTTTGGAGAGGGCGGAGGAGCTCCGCCTCACGCCTCTCGCAGTGGAGAGGCTTACGGCCGACGCCGAGAGGCTGAAGCAAGAAGTTCTGCAAGAGACTTCTCAGATCTATAGAAAATTCCAAGAGGAGTTCTTCTTTGTCAAAGACCTCCTAGAAGGCCATAGGGTCGTTAGGAGGGAGGTGCCGGAGGTGAGGGAGGTGATTAAGGCCTTTGAAGATGCCGTGGCGGAGGCGTTGAAGGCGCCTAAACGTAGTGAGAGGGTGTTCCGCGAGGTGTTTGCGGAAAGGGTGGAGAGGCTGGTGGAGGAGTACGCCAGGCGTGGCGACGTGGAGGCTGTAGAGAGGATTAGACGCACCGCGGCGGAGCTGGCCGGGATATCTGAGTCTGTGGGCTGGAGGGCAGTGGAAGACGTCGCAGTTGTACTGCCGGCCGTCGGGAGGGCCTTCGAGGGGGCTGTGAGGGCGGTGGGCGAGTCGAGAGACGCGTCTCGCCTCGCCGAGGTCTTTAAGGCGAGGGCAGAGGAGGTGGCGAAGCAGTTGGAGCAGCAGGGGATGCGGGACGTTGCAAGCCGCGTGAGGAGGGCGGCTGAGAAAATCGCGGAGGAGGTCTACGCAGGCGGCTGGGGCGTGGTGGAGAGGCTTAGGCCTCTCCTATCGCCGGAGCGCGCCGGCGACGTGTTGGGCAAACTGGAGTTTCTACACAGCCTCTTCACCACCGAGGCGCTTGAGACGTATAGAGGGCTTATGCATCTAAGACAGGTGGAGGAGCTGGCGAGGGAGGTTAGGGGCCTGGCCTCCGCGCCTGCAGTCGCCGAGGAGGTTCTGCGGAGGGTGGCTGAGGCTGTGCCCTCGGCCAAGGACGAGACAGAGAAGGCGGCCGGCGGTGTGGAGGAGGTGGTTATCCTCGGCCGCGAGGCTGAGGCGGCGGGCAGGAAGATCTCTGAGCTCCTCCCGCGGGCTGAGGCCTTGAACGCCGATGTGGTTAAGGCGGCGCTGGAGGCGGCCGTCAGCAGGGACTACAGCCGCGCCCTCGTCTTGATTGAAGCCGCAGAGAGGGAGGCCGGCGAGAGGCTGGCCGCGGCGAGGGAGGCGGAGCCTCTGGCCAAGGCGCTGGAGCGTTTAGGTCTTGAGCCTGGGCGCCTCGGCTCGCCGGAGTACAGGCAACGCGCCGTCAGGGAGGTGGAGGAGGCCGTTGCGGCTCTACGTGGCTTGGCCGATCTGCCCACCGCAGTGCAACGCGTTGACGCGGAGAAGGCCGCGAGGGCGGCGGAGGCCTTCGGCTTGGCTGAGACAGCCTCGCTGTTTAGGGCGGTGGAGAAGGTGAGGAAGGAGATGGGAGACGTCTATCCCGTGTTCATAAAGGCCCTCGCAGAGGCGCTGAAGGCTCCGCCCGAGGAGAGGGCTGAGGCGTTTAGACGCATCTTCGCGTCGGAAACTGAAAAGATGGTTAAGGCTTTTGAGGAGCGTGGACTGGAGGCGGAGAACGTGTGGAGGGCGGCTGAAACTGCGCTTAAGGCGGCTGAGTCAATTGGCTGGAAGGCACCTGAGGAGGCCGCGCAGAGGCTCACCTCAGCGGTTGAGGAGGCCGAGAGGCTGATTGCGAAGCTGAGGGATGAGGCAGTCGCGAGGCAGGTAGCTGGATACGGCTACTACTCTGCGTTGGCATCGCTAGCTAGGGAGGCTAGAGAGGCCGTGGCGGCTAAGCGCGACGTGGAGGAGAGGCTCGCCAAACTTATCGACGACGTCAAGCCGGCTGTGGAGAGGGTGGCTCCTCATCTGTCGCCGCTTCTGGAGAAGGTTAAGGCAGGCGACTACTCTGTCCTGCCTAAGCTTGAGGCGGAGCTTCCGAAGCTGGCTGAGCAGCAGAGACAGCTCGACGAGCTGGTCAAGACGTTGAAGGAGGCGAGGAAGAGTCTAGACGCGGCGGCGCGCATCGACAAAAAGGTGAAGGAGCTAGAGAAGGCGCTTAAGAAGGCGCCGGAGGACGTCAGAGCCGTCTTCGGCGAGGCGTTTAAGGCCTTGGAGAGAAGAGACTTCGAGAAGGCGGTTGCAGAGCTCGACAAGATTCTAGAAATTATTGAAGAGAAGAGGGCGAAGCTGGAGCCGCTGGAGGAAAGGATCAGGGAGGCTAGAGAGGCGGCGGAGCGGCTTGGCTTGTCCAACGTCTTGAAGGCCCTCGAAAGGCCGACGGAGAAAAACGTGGCTAAGGCCTTGGGAGAGCTGGAGAGGGAGCTGGCTAGGATCTACGGCGCTTTTGAGCTGGCTGAATACATTAAGCGGCCCCGTGCAGACGCCGACTTCAGCCGCGCCTGGGCTGTGGCGCGTGTGTTAGGCCTTGAGGAGGTGGACAGGCTGTTTAGAGCTTTGTCTGAGGTTTCGCTGTACCTGCTGAGGGAGGGGAGGGAGGTTTTCCGCAACCCGCTCTACGACGAGGTTAAGCATTTGGTGGATCAGGAGCACGTCAGGGCTCTCGTCAAGGCGCCGATGTACAGCTACGTCGTTGACCGCCTCGGCCCCGACGTCCTCCAGCCCGTGTACGCCAGGTGGTACGGGTTCTTCGTGGAGTACGGCTCTTATCTGGCTACGGCTTTTGAGCACGCCAAGACCAGCGCGGTGAGGGCTGGGGCGCCTGTGGGCGTCATGGGCGGCTTCAGCTACGCTGGCAAGATGATGAAGTGGCTGGGGGACTTCAGCCAGGAGGCCGTTATGCGGGGCCTCAAGGCGTATTATAGGGGTGAGGGGAGGCCGTTTAGAGAGCTTTCTAAGATGACTATTAGGGGCGCCAAGATCCAGCTCTTCGACAAGGCGGCCTCTCTCCTAACGGCCAAAGCTACGCAGATGCTTTCCGAGGCAAGGACTGCGTTGGACGAGGCCGCCGCTAGGCGGCTTGAGGCTGAGGCCAACGAGCTGATACTATTGGCCTCCGTTTTACGCGCAAAGGCGGCGTATGAAGAGGTGCGTCTTGTCCAGACGTATCTGAAGGACGCCCAGAGGAGGGCCGAGGCGCTTCTGCGCGAGACGGAGAGGGAGAGAGACGTGGAGAGGAGGCTGGCGCTGGAGACAAAGGCTAGGGAGACGTTGGAGACGGCCCAGAGAAAGGCGGAGAAGCATCTCGCAGACGCCCGCGCGAGGTATAGGGCGTATCTGGCTGAGGTGAGGGATTTCGTCAAGGAGCGCGGCGACATCCGGGAGGTGGGGATGAAGTACTTCGGCCTTACGGCGAGGGCCTTTGCCGGCGACCCGGAGGCGGTGGCTGAGAGGATGATACGCGCGGTGGACGTTAGGCGCGTCATAAGCTGGGTAGATGAGCTTAAACTGCCGAAGGAGCTGGGCGAGATTGTGGTCAGAATCGCAGACGCCGAGAGGATCTACGCCAAATTCGAGAAGATTCTGAGAGCAAAGGCGGAGCCCATCCCGCCTGTCTACGACTTGGAGAGGGCCGGCCGCTTCTTCGCGGAGGAGGCAAAGCCGCCACAGCCGCCTCCGAAGTCGCGCGTGGAGGAGGTGGTGCCGAAGGTGGTTAGAGACGTCTTTGCCACCTATTACGGCAAGCTGAAGGACGCCGCCGAGAGGGCGGCTGTCTACCTGGCGCTGGTTAAAGGCGACACGCGTCACGCCTCTAGGGAGGTGAGGAGGGCGTATCAAGCGCTTCAGAAGGCGCTGAAGGCCAAGGACAAGGAGGAGGCCCTCAAGGCGCTTGAGGAGCTGAAGGCCGCCCTCAAGGCACTGGGCATAGAGGTGGAGGGCGACTCCCCCGAGGCCGTGCTGAAGGCCGTGGAGGAGAGGATGAGGCCGGCGTATGAGGAGTATGTAAACGCGAGGAGAGAATACATATCTGCCGTGGAGGCCATCGCCAAGTTCTCGCCGGAAGCGGCCCTTGCGCTAGGCGAGGCGGCGGGAGAAGGCGGCATCGACTCGATAGGGAGGTGGATGTCTCTTGTGGCTTACGAAACTGGGAGGAGGGCGTTGAACGAATACGTGTGGTTCTGGGCTAGGCCGCTGGAGGAGCGTTGGGATGCCCTCCCGCCGGCGGTGAGGGAGACTGTGGCGAAGAGGGAGGAGGAGGCCGTGTACGAGCTGGTGCGTGGCGTGTTGAAGAGCACAGGCATAGGCGTGAGGAGGGGCGTGGAGATGGACTTGGAGGGCTTCGAGAAGGCGCTTGAGAAGGTCTTCACGGCCAACGGCGAGTGGCTTGAGATGCGTGACTACGTCAAGCAGGTGGTAGAGGCGGCGAGGAGGGTGCAGAGGGGAGAGGCCTCTACGGAGGAGCTTGAGAAGGCCGTAGATGAGCTGTTTAGGGCGTACGGCGCCAGGGCGGCTGAGCGTTTTGTGCGCTCTGACAGGCTGGAGGACGCAGTCGCAGAAATGCATGAGGGGATGAGGCACTTCGCTAGGGAGACGGGTCTGAGGGTTGGGAGGGAGGCGGCTGAGAGGGCCCTCCTCCTCGGCCTTTCAGTCATGCTTGAGGAGTTGGTGGAGGCTTACGCACGCGGCGGCTGGAGGGGGAGGCTGGAGCCGTACGTCGCGTATTGGACCGAGGACGAGGAGCTGGCGAGGAGGGCGGGAGAGGCTGGTTGGGAGGTGCGGGAGGTCAAGCGGCCTGTGAGCTTCGAGGAGGGCGTCCCCAAGGAGTGGAGGACGGCGTACGTAGTCGCTCCCTTCGGCTTCGACTTGTCGGCTGTGGAGAGGGCTGTGGTTCAGCTGGTGGATGGGGCGCGTGAAGGCGTCGCCTACGTTAGGCCGGTGGAGTGGCCGGTGCCTGAGGCCTACCTGTGGTTTGTGCTTAGGGATAGGCAGCCGGTTAGGGAGGGCGACCAGATCGTGGCTTATTCAATCGACAGACTTTCGATAGAGGAGCCTTTGGCCAAGTTTAGAGAGGCTCTGCACGGGAGGAATTTCGACGAGATGAGGAAGGCCGTGGCGGAGCTTTACGAGGCTCGGCTGAACAGGACGCTTTGGCAGATCGTGTACGAGTTTGACCGGGAGCGTGCCGAAGCCGCGTTGGAGTATCTGCGCGGGAGGTACGGCGAGCCGGAGTCTAGAGTTTGGGAGCGGCTTGATGAGCTGTATTTGACGTGGCTGGCGTTTAGGCTGGTTGACGAGTTTGAGGCTTATCTGAGGAGCGGGGCGGGTAGGGAGTTCAAGACTAAGGAGGAGTTCGGCGAGCTTCTGGCTTTGGGGAGGTGGCTTCCGACGGAGGCGGCCCCGCTCTTCTGGCTTAGGCTGGTTGGAGACCCGGAGGGAGAGGCCGAGTTTAGAAACGCGTGGGTCACCGCCGTCAACATGTGGTTTGAGCGGATGGCCGCGCCGTATACGCCGAAGAAGCCGGCCGTGGCTAGAAAAGCAATAGAGCTCTTCAACGCCTTCGTAGGCGCCAAATTCACCTACGAAGAGTTGTTCCCGCCGCCTCCGAAGCCGGCCGAGGCCAAGAGAGAGACGGCTAAGTCAGAGACGGTTAAGCCCGAGGCCGTCAAGCCAGCTGAGCTGGCTCAGAAGCCGGTTGTGGAGGTTCAGCGGTCCGTTGTTGAGGAACGTGGTTTAAGACGGGAGGTCGAGAAGCCCACAGCCAAGCCTGAGGTGGCTAAGCTGGAGGCCGTTGAGCCGGAGGTTGGGCCTCAGGCTGTTAAGCCGGGAGCCCCGAGACCCGAGGCCGCTGGGCCGGAGGCCAAGCCCGAGGCCGAGGTTGTACGTGGTTTAAGACAGCTTGGTGAAAAGCCGAAGGCGCCTGTCGCCGACGTCGTCCCGGAGAGGGTTCTGGAGGCTGTGGACTACCTGCTGGAGCGCTTCGGCCTTGCCTTGGATAGGGAGGCGGCGTTTAGGGCGAGGGATTTCGTCGTTGCGAAGGTGAGGGCGAGGCTGGAGAAGGTGGCGGCGAAGGAGCCGGAATTTGCGCATTTGCTGGCTGAGGTGGCTGAGCATGTGCTGAGCTCCTTTGGTAGGCTGATGGCGTCGCCAGACGCGGCGAGGCACGTGCACAAGGTGCTGTTTTACTACTTCGAGGGGTATGAGACGAGGGACGGCGAGTTGCTCTTCAGGATGATTGAACGCACTGTCAGAGAAGCGGTGAGGAGGGCGGAGGAGGCGGGCATCCCAGATGCGGAGTACCGCGTCAAGCAGTTCGTCCTTGAGCTAATCGACATTTTGGCTAGGGCCGGTGAGCGGTACAGGAGAGACGCGCTGAGGGCAGTGTCGACTGTCGAAAAGGCGCTGAGGGTGACTGCCTTTGCCGGGCTTTCCGCCGCGGCTCTGTATTCTGTGTACAGCGGCCTCTACTCGGAGGCCGTGGTTTCCTCCGTCGCCTCGGCAGTGGCGCTAGCGGAGGTGGGCCGCTTCAGAGAGGCCGTTGAATACGTTCAAAAGGCCGCCAAGGCGCTTTACGAAGCGGCTAAAGAAGTGTTCGAGAAAGCGAAGGTGACGGTTCAGCGTCTTGTTGAGCTGTTTGTGGAGGCGGTGACGCGGGTGTTGGCTTGGGTGGACGAACACAGGGCCTACCTCTTCTTGATGGCCGCCGTCGCGGCTGGGGTAATTGCGTTGAGCGTTGCGTTGAACATGTGGGGTATGATCGAGCTGGAGAGGTTGGCGTATGCGGCGTCTCTGACGCCGTTTGTGGCCGCTGGCGTTAAGGAGTATTCGCGGGAGGAGGCGTTTAAGGTTCTGAGGGAGGCTCCCGACCCGTACGAGAGGTTCAAGGAAGTCGCCAAGGCGGCTAACGCCGGGAGGGTGAAGCTGGCTGAGCCTTGGGAGTCGCTTAGGATGTTGATACTGCCGAAGCGGTCTGAGGAGAAGAGACTTATGTCAGGCTGGGGCGCCGAGTTGTATTCCAAATACCACGAAGACGAGAACTACAAACGCGCCCTCTTCTACGCGGCATTCGCGCTGGAGGAGGCCTTCGGCGTCTACAGAACTGCGTTGAGAGAGTACGCGGTTAAGAAGGCGGTGGAGAAGAAGGAGGTGGGGGAGGGGCCGTTTAAGAAGGTTGTGTACGCGGCGGATCTCAAACAGATAAAACAGTTGGCCGAGGAGGAGGGCAAGGCCTTCGAAGAAGCCTTGAGGATCCTTAGGGAGCGGCTGAATGAATACGCGGTCAGGCACGGTCTGGGAGATCTCCTCGACGTAAGCGAGCACACAGCGAGGGGGCTGGCGGAAGCGAAACAAACAGAGCTTTCCGAGTTCGGCGGCGTCGGCTTCGGCGTTAAAGCCTTGGCGGCTTTGATCGCGTATAGGGAGTATGCGCTGGGCAGAAAGAGCCCATACGGCGCGGCGGCTTGGTATTGGCTTGAGGTGGGCGGGTCGGCATGGCTTCTCTACTACGCGCCGAATACGGCGTACAAAGAAGCTGAGAAGGCGGCGGTGGTGAGGCCGGTGGCGGTGGAGGAGATATTAGTGGAGGCCCTCCGCCGCCTGTTTCTAAAACCCGGTGCCGACCGCTACGGCCGCTTTATCGAGGAGCTCACAAAAGGCGGCAGGCTGGCGCTGATGCTGGAGAGGGAGACCAAGTCGTCCTACGTGTTTAGGCTATACAGGCTTGAGGAGGGTGGCAGGCTCAAGGAGCTTGGCGTAAAGCTGAGGAGTGCGAAGGTGGGAGAGGGCATAGCCTACGTCTTGGATCTCGACGCGGAGCGGCGGAAGTTGTTCAGGCAGGAGCTTGAGGCGGCGATGAAGGCGGCGGAGGTGGTTGGGGAGCGTCTGCCTGTCGAAGATCTCTTCCCCTACATGGTGGGCTGGGTTGCCTCCGACGTGGCGATAAGCGGAGGGCTGTTGGAGATGACAACTTCCCACCTGTGGCAGTTGGTGGAGACTAAGGCTTTGATCGACTGGTCCTACGTCACAATGCACGGCGCGGGTCTGACTCTTGAGGGGCCGAAACCGCAGTTTCTTGCCCGCACATCTCTAGAGAAGCTCGACGAGGCGATCAGAAAAAGCGTGGAGGACGGATGGCTCAAGATGCTGGGCATTAAGGCAGAGAGCTGGGACGGCCTCAAGCGGTGGGTTGTGGAGAACTGGGACGTCGTGGTGGACGCCGCCGCGGGGCGGCTGGGCGAGGAGGTCCGGAGCGAATTGAATGCGCTGAGGGACAGGCTGAACGACGACAAAATTGCCAGAGAGGTTGTAGCGCCTGTCCTCTTGCTTATCCAGGCGGAGAGGCTGGGCGTAGACGAAACAACGCTGAGGTACTTCGCCGCAGCGGCATCCGGCACAATAGGCGGCGACGGGTATGTGTCCGCGGCGATGGGAGTGATCGGCTTAACCAGCGGCGAGCGCGCCGTAGCCCTGCTCTGGGCAGCCGCCCTAGCGGCGCACGGCATTAAGACGGAGGTGAAAAAAGTCGGGAGTGTCTTCATCGTGGCCGCGTCTGGCGTCGGCGCGGTCAGGCTGGCCCGTCTCTATTTCCTCTATGGGCCTCCTCTGCTTGAGGGAGACGATAGGCTTAAGAACCACAAGCTGGCTGAAGCTGTGGAGCTGGGGGCCGAGGGGCTTAACATCAGCTGGGATGGGCTGAGGTTGACCAATAGCGGCGTCGCCGCGGATTTCACAATTTCGGAGGGCGGTACCGCCGTGAAGTACAATGTATATCTGCGCGAACACGACGTCTCACTTGAATTCCAATCGACGGACCAGAGCCGCGTGGCGCTTGCGGCCCGCCTTTTGAGACTTACGGGCGTCACTGCAGAGGTGAAGAAAGTGGGCGGCAGAGACGTGTGGTACGTCTACGCCTATACCGACAAGCTTGCGGCTGGGCGCAAAGAGTTTAGAGACGCCCTCGCCGAGATCGTCAGGAAGGCCGTCGAAAAAGGCTGGGTGGACGCCGGCAAGGCGGAGCGGTGGCTGGAGAAGCTGGAGAGGGGACGCGTGCTGTTGGAGGGATGGCCTAAGTACGGTGTGCGGCTTACGCGTAGCGGCGCGCTTGAGGTCAAGTATCAGTCCACCGACCCCGACAGCATAGCGCGGGAGGCGCAGCGGCTTAGGGAGATGGGGCTCGTGGAGGGGAGGCACTTCTCGGTGAAGATGCCGGAGGGGGACAGCTACGGCTATGTGTATATCCGTAGGGAGGGCTTGGCGCACACCGCTTGGCTCTCCGTATACGGCGAGGGAGAACAGCGGAGGCTGGCGGCTGAGTTTGTGAAGTACATTCTCCAGAGGGCTGGGGAGGCGGGTGAGAATGTTTACGAAAAAGCCAGAGAGGTCATAGATGAGGGCAAGGCGAGGGGCTCCCTAACGCTGAAGGGCTTTGAGAAGGAGGTCGAAGTGGACGGCAGAAGGCACGTGGTGAAGGTCATAGACGGAGGAGCCGTTGAGGAGGGCGAAGGCGGCAGGAAGTTGTTGAGGATTAGGATAACGGCGGAGGTGGACGGCGTAATGCGCGACTACGTGATGACATACAGCAGGTATGGGGAAGACAACGAGACCGTGGGCTTCGCCACGGCGAGGGCCGACGCCCCCGACGGCAGAGAGAAAGACGCCGAGAGGCTCTCGGCGCTGATTAAGGCTCTCACAGGCAAGGAGCCGAGGATACGCCGCATGAAGAACGGCCAGATAATAATAGAGTGCTATAGAGAGCATTTAGACAGCTTCAGGCGCTTCGCCGAGCTTGCTGACGCCATAAAGAGGTGGCTGGAGGAGACGGGTCGGCGATCCTAACGCGTTACCTTTCAGATGCCGTAGATCCTCAGCAACCGCCACAGCCTTGACCACCTCCAGGGAGGTATCCTACCCACAGCTGCCTTTCCAGTCTCCACGCCGCTCTCCTCATCGGCGTCTCTCCGCCTTGTTGCAGGAACTCCCTAATGGGCGGCGCCTGCCTAAATCCCCAGAGGTCGCCGCCTAGCCTTGGCAGACGGCCTGGCAGACAAAGCGCCCTCAGCCACACTCCTATTAAGTGATATAAACACAATTCGTCCGCCAAGAGCGTGTATTACAATGAAACATACCGCGGAGGCGTTGCCAGAGGTTGTGAGCTCTGTCTACTAGGCGCCAAAAGCGTTATATTCATAACGGGGCTGTGTCCCCTTAACTGCCCCTATTGCCCGGTCAGCGCCGAGAGGTTTGGCAAAGACGTGATGTACGTCAACGACGTCG
>Ga0315272_10000073_pt1 | contig 40039 bp, 38 predicted proteins | sample C3_middle_MG_FD_203918 | JGI IMG/M metagenome (GOLD analysis project Ga0315272, IMG submission 203918) | Sediment microbial communities from Yellowstone Lake, YNP, Wyoming, USA - C3_middle | ecosystem: Environmental > Aquatic > Freshwater > Lake > Sediment | place: USA: Wyoming | collected...
CCCTGTGGGGTAACACCCATATTGCCCTCCTGCTTTATGGTTTTGAGTTTGCCAAAACTATTATTACCATAAAATGGAGGGCAATCACTTTTTTACAGCATAGGTCTCCTTTTTTCTACTCTACCAAGAGGTTAGGCCGCATCAACAAAAAAAGACGAGCCGCAACTGGTTTGACCAGTGCAGCTCGTTCTGTTTTTACGCTACCGCGGTCTTTTCGATCATGCCCACGATACGGTCCAGCGTCAGCCGCCGGTCATCGAGCGCCCAGAAGAAAAAATCATCCACCGACTTAAACGGCCCGTAGGCATGCAAACGGGAATCGATCGCATCTGCCGCGGTCTTGTCCGTGCCTGCGAGCTTCGAAGCTTCGTTCGTGAGCTTCGGGAAAGTCGCATACCAGGCAGCGTAGCCTTTGCCGAGCTTTGCCTTGATCCGGTCCTTCAAAAGGTTCAGAACCTGGCGATAGAACTTGCTCTGGTCGCCGATCGTGTGTTCGGAGTCTATGAGAATAGAGTGTATGCCGATCGCCTGGGTGATCTCGGTATATTTATTTTTGGCGAAATGCGCATCGATATAGGACTTGAGCTGGCCAAGATTCTCAACACTTGAAACATTCACCACTTCCTGCATGGCACATTCCCTCCCTGAGTCCGAAGAATTATTATACCTGTTCAAAATAGTATAGGATTTTATCGTTTGACGCAAGAGATTTTTTAACGGCTCACGGTTAGCGCCGGATGTGAGTAAAAAAAAGAGGCAGGCGTCGGCCTGCCTCACGCACTTGCTGCTGTTTTTACAACATTTTTTCCTGGATGCCGCTGGGGTCCTTGATTTCGAAATTCGGGTTCCCCTTGAGCTTCTTCTCGCCACGGTTGTCGAGATACTTTTTCAGTTCGAGGTTCACTTTGATGGGCACGTCCACTCCGGCCTTTGTCAAGGCCTGCCTCAACAGCGCTTCCGCCTTTGTCGCATAGGCTGTGGCGTCGCCGAGAATCCTCATCGCCTCCGTCGGGTTGTGGAAGCCGACTGAATTTTCCGCGCCCACGAATAGACCGCGGTAGAACGCCTCTTCATAATAATCCTTGGCCTTGTCGTAGAGCGCCTTGTCGATATTCTTTCCCATCTCCTGCGCCTTGTGGGTCATCTCAAATAGTTTTGCCACCGTCGCCGTTGCGTAACCCGACCGGAGCATCAGCGCCACGGTCCTGTCCTGGATCGCGATCACTTGGTTCCGCAGCCATTCCGCGGTCTCGGTATGGCACTGCGTGCAGGCCCGCAGATCGTTTTTCAGGGGACTCATCACCCGGTGGTCGGAAAGTTTGCGCGAACCGACCTTCGTATACGGCATGTGGCAGTCGGCGCAGGACGCGCCCGCCATCCAGTGAACGCTGTTGTTCGAGAACAGTTCGAATTCAGGATGCCGGATAAAGCCCAGTTTGAATCCGGTGACGTTCTGCTTCCATTCTCCGTACGAAGCGTCGCTCCGGATCTTTTTGATGACATTTTCGACGGTAATGGCGCCCCATTTGCTCCCCTGCCAGGGGAAGAAGACGCCGGTCGAATGCATATCTTTGTCTTTCGGAATACTGTAGGTGACATGGCACTGCGCGCAAACGATGCTTCGCATTTCCTGGCGGGACAGCTTTTCTTGATCCACGCCCATGTCCTTCAGAGCGGCGGTCAGGGTAAAGCCCCTCGATATTTTCAGGGACATGTCGTTATTGTCGTGACAATCGATGCAGGCGACGCCGAGGGTCCGGTGTTTCTCCGGGATCTGGGCCAGCACTTCCTTATAAGGTGTCTTGTAGTAATTCAGACCAAGTTCTTTTTCCAGTTTCGGGGCATAGGGGGTCTTACAGGTGAGGCAGACGCCGCCGGCTTTTACCCGCGACGGATCGACGTCTAGCTGATCGCGGAGCATATTGGCATGTCCGCGAGGTTCGTTATACTCGATGCCGAAGCCCCAGCCGTTGAACAGGAGCGCCATGTAGGGGAACTCTGCCAGCTTGTCATAGGTGATTTTGTCGGCGTCGAACCCTCTTTTATATTTGCTTTTCCCCGCCATCGTCGGTTTTTCCGTGTCCTTCCAGAGCTTGTATTCCTCGGGATACGCCTTGCCCCATTTTTCCGGGTCGATCTCTCCAGCAGCGATCTGCACTGTTTTGACCTGCTCCGGTTTGGATGGCGAGCATCCAAAGGCGAGAAGGCTTGCGGCCAGGCCTGCGAGAAGCATGACCGGTATTGAATAATTTCCGTGTTTCATAGTGGACCTCCTTGAAAATATGATTGAGTATGTGGTTAATTAAATCGTCAGAGCGTTTCGATCAGGCCGCTCCGCGTGTGCATCAACCGCCGGTGACACTCCCAGCATTTTCTCTCGTGATTGACGAACTCCACCGCGGTGCTATGGCACCTGACGCAATTGGCCTGCAGCACTTCCGCCCCGTGGGACGTCAGCTTGATATGTTCGGGGACGGCGCCCGAATAGAAGAACAGAACGTCCTTAAGTCCGTCGATCGACTTCCAGATATAATGCACGGCCTGGTTCTCGTTCGGCAGATGACAGTCCACACACTTTTTTCTCCGGTGGGCGCCCTCGTGCTGCCAGGCCTCGTATTCGGCCTCCATTACATGACAGCTTGAGCAGAATCCAGGCGATTCTGATTTGGCTAGCATCTTGGGGGGGCCGAGCAGGAGAAAAAGCACAATTGCGGCAACGACACCGCCGGCAATAAAAAAAACTTTTATGTTCAATTTGTGTTTGCTCGTATTCATTTTTCACCTCCTCCCTGGTCGAGTAAATTCAGTTTGTAACGATATGGTGCATAATATATCATTATCAATATTCCAGATTCTCTGCGTTTCAACAGATGCACTGTTTCGAGTCTATCATAAAAATGATGCATCTCGATGATTGGGTATATTAAACCGGAACAGGTTGAAAAAATATATGATGCAGGTCATATGAGGCATCAAGCCAATTTCCGCTTGATGCTGAGACGCAGGAGGGGTATAATCCACCACTATTTCATGAGGAGCATTCTGTTACGCAGGGAGGTTTGAGTGAACAAGCAGGCTGTCGGCAGCATCAATAAACAATTATTAGTCCGCATACTTCTGGTCCTGGGTGTTCTCGGTATGGGAACGATCCTATCCGCCTGTACCAGGAATGCAGAGCATAAGATCATCGGGGTCGGGGATCGTGCGCCTGAGGTCCGTCTCCAGTCGGTTGACGGCAAGACGGTGAGCCTTGCTGATTACCGCGGCAAGGTGGTCCTGGTGCATTTCTGGGCCACCTGGTGCCCGCCCTGTGTGGAAGAGATCCCGACCATCGAACGGTTCTATCAACAGGTCATGGGTACTGATATCGAGGTTCTTGCCGTCAGCGTTGACGAGAGCGCTGATGCGTTAAAGGCCTTCCTGGAAAAGAGCAAGGTCCATTTTCCGGTGCTGCGCGATCCGGGCCGCATGGCAGCCGGCAGCTACGGCACGTTGATGTTCCCCGAGACCTACATTGTCGGGCGCGACGGCATGGTCCGGTACAAGGTGATAGGGCCCATGGACTGGTCTATGCGCGCGAATGTGGAAATCGTTCGAGCATTGCTGTAACGGCCTGATGTTCAGTGGTGTGCAGGTTACGAATACAAACGAATTAGATATTGTTGCATCACGGAAGTCCCCCCTCACCCAGCCCTCTCCCCGTTGGGGAGAGGATAGAGAAGAGGGGCAAAAGCAGGAACGAAGCTAAATGTGTATATGTTAGCAAAACCGGTTGGTTCGCAGGAAATACTTTAAAGCACGATGGAGAAAAATACATGTCCGATACGGCGTTGAACGCAGTTCTGCTCATTATCCTTCTTTTTGCCGTCATCAGGATGAACCGCGGCGCCGGCTTTGGCTGAGCGCCTGGTGATGGTCCCCTCTGTAGAGGGGATAAACGTCCGCCTGAGCCCAAAGATGAGGAGAAATAACCAGTATCATGAAGAAGTTCTTATTTACCGGACTCGGTCTCGTTGCCGTGGCTGTGCTCGTCGTAGTTCTCTGGGGTGCTCTGCTCCTGTCCGACCTGCCTGATGTATCGGTCCTCAAAAACTACCGTCCTGCTGCGGCCTCCGAGGTGCTTGACCGGGAGGGCCGCGTGCTGACCCAGTACTACGACCGCAAGTTCAGGATATGGGTCCCGCTTTCCAGCCTCCCTGATATCGTTATTCAGGCGGTCGTGACCGCGGAAGATGATACTTTTTTTGAGCATAAAGGGGTCAATTATAAGGCCACCTGGAATGCGCTTGTCCATGATGCGCAGAAAAAACGGTTTGCCCGCGGCGGCAGCACGATCACCCAGCAGATGATCAAAAACGTCCTGCTCTCGCGGGAGAAGACCATCACCCGCAAGCTCCGGGAGTATGTCCTGGCGCGCAGGGCAGAGGAGCTTATCAGCAAACGGCGGATACTCGAGATCTACTTGAACGAGGTCGAGTGGGGAGACGGCATCTACGGGGTCGAGGCTGCAAGCCGCTCCTACTTTGACAAACACGCGTCGGAGCTGTCCGTTGCTGAGGCTGCGCTGCTGGCTGGAATGCTGCCGAACCCGAAGTACTACGATCCCTACAAACGGCGGGACAAGGCGCGGGAGCGCCAGGAGCGGGTCCTTTCCAACATGCTTCAAGCGAAGCTGATCACTCCCGAAGGATTTACCGTTGCCATGGAAGCGCCGCTGAAGCTCAGGGAAGAGCGTTCAGGCACGGCAGATAAAGCTGCGCTGGTAGGTGGCCGGGGCAGGCCCTGTTATCAGTATGTTCTGGAGCAGGTCCTGCTTGAGGCGGTCGGCGAACAGACGTTGTACCGCGCAGGTGATACGATCAGGACAACACTCGATGGGCTTCTGCAGGAAGAACTTGCGCGTTGGGAAGAAAGACTTCCGGGCCAGGTGAAGGATGTGCCAGACCAGATCACCGTGGTCAAAGAGGGCGAAGAGGTCCGGGCGCTGTCCTGCTCTCCCGCAGCAGATATTCAAACCCGGCTTCCCAACAGCAATGAAGCAATGCCCGGTGCACCTGCAAGGGAGTACACAGTGAGTACGGTTTCTCTGGACAAGGTAACGCGAGAGCAGATCATAGGGATAGGCCCTGCCGGCGGGCGTTGAACGTCAGAACTCGATATTCGGACGCAGGATGAACTGGAAATTATCCTCTTTTGAAGTAGCCAGCACGCCGCTGTATTTCTCTTTTGATTCCCAGACAAATCCCAGCGCAAGCGCGTATGCCATCTTCTGGCTCTCCAACGGCCATTTTTTATCCACGAAGAAATAGTGTCTGATGGAATGAAGGGTCCGGCGGTCAAGATCGACGGTATATTCAAAGCCGCTGTTGTTCATCAGGGAAGAATCCGTTGGCAGGTAATCCAGCCTGCTCCTTCTGAACGAGAGGTAAAAAATATCAGTAATGTCGGGGTTGCCATGCAGTTTTGCCCCGATACGAAAGCTCCAACTCAGTTTTTTGACCGGGGACTTCCGGTCTCCCTTGACCTTCCATTCAACTTCTTCCCATCGGTCGTGTACCAGCGAATTGTCCTTGATGTGATAATTGCCTGCACTGAACAAATAACCGCTGTAGCCATTCCCCTTGATATCCTTGTTGCCGGGGACGTCGAAACTGACGACATTTCCCGCCAGCATTGAAACGGCATAGGGCTCCTCGAACCCGCTTGTGAGCGCCTTGACCCAGTTGAAGCTGCCGGCCAGCTGGGCGTTGTTGTAGAAGTCACGTTCGTTTTTCTTGAGATATACCCCGAGCTCGGGCATGGGATTGACGCTTGCTTCGAAAAGGACAAAGCGAGGCAGGACCGCGGCGCCCGAAAGCAGGGTCTGGTAAAATTCAGCTTCCGTTTTTTCGCCCACATGGGGGACCGGCGCCTGTGTTAAGGCAATGATGAGTTCTACGTCCGTATAGTAAGCATCGGGCTCGAACAGGAACTTGAACCGTTTGAAGGGTTCGGGTTGGTCAACAACGGGTTTGTTTCCCCCCGTTTCAGCGGCTGTTTGTCCCTGCGAAAGAAGCGGAACCAGCAGCAGGGACAGGACGGCAGAGGAGAACAAAAGGAACTTTTGGGAGTTCATATTTCTTGCCTGCACCATGCGCCGGGGATACTATGAGCACCGTGTGACCGCAAAGAACGCATGAACCTTAGAAAATCATTTGGACACGGATAACAGCGGATAAGAGACGGATAAGGGCGGAGTTTTACTTTTATAAAAGGTTCACCCAATAGGCGAATGCATTGTTTTGGCATTTATCCGCTTTTATCAGGTAGTTAATCCGCTTCTTCCGTGTCTAAATGCCGTTTTTAGGATGAACGATTAAATCAGTACTGGTTCGCGGAGCCTGACGGAAACCACGCGGGAACAGCCCGGTTCGTCCATCGTGATCCCGTACAGCGCATCGGCCATCTCCATGGTGCCCGTTTTGTGCGTGATCGTAATGAACTGGGAGCGGCTGCTCATTTCGCGGATAAGACGGGTGAAGCGCATGACATTGGCGGCGTCCAGCGGAGCATCGGCCTCGTCCAGCAGACAGAAGGGGCTGGGTTTCACCAGGAACGCCGCGAAGAGCAGGGCAATGGCCGTGAGCGCCTTTTCACCGCCGGAAAGAAGCGCGATGCTCTGGAACTTTTTGCCGCGCGGCTGGGCGATGATCTCAATGCCGGACTCAAGGGCATTTGTGGGATCGAGCAGTATCAACTCCGCTTTCCCTCCCTCGAACAGCTTGGCGAAGACCTCGCTGAACTTTGCCTGGATCGCGGTGAACGCTTCGTTAAAGAGCTCCTTGGTCTCGATATCGAGCTTGGCAATGGTCGCCTTGAGATTGCTGATCGCCTCATTGATATCGTTCTGCTGGGCGGTCTGCAGGTCGTAGCGCTCCTTGAGCTCGGCGAATTCCTGGAGGGCTTCCACATTGACCGGACCCATCTGTTCGATCTTCTGGCGCAGTTCGTCGACCTGGAGCCTCGCTTCGTCAACATTGAGCTCGAACTGGCCCAGCTCTCCGACGACAACTTCAAGATCGCTGTGGTACGAGGTCCAGATCGCGTCCTTCAGATGCTCGATCTTCATGCGGAGCTCGGTGCGCCTGACCTCGTTCGCGGAAAGCCGTTTCTGCGCCGTCTCGATATCATGCCTGACCTGCCGCGCCTGCTCTTCGGCTGCATGGAGGGACGACGTTACCGCCGCATGGGCTTCCTGTCTGGTCAGCAGGACCCGGCGTTCTGCTTCGAGCGCTTCGATGAAGCCCTTGATCTCGCCCTCGGCTCCTGCGATGGATGCTTCCAGATCGGTCAGGGTGGACGCAATGTCCGTGATCTCTGCTTCGCGTTTGGCATACCGGTCGGCGAATTCCAGGGACATCTGCGTCAGGGACGCGATGCTGCGGGCAGCGGCGGCCTGTTTTTCCTGGAGCGCCGTGACCTCCATTTTGATCTCGGTGATCTCGATGCGTGCGGCTTCCAGGTCTTCACGTTTGAGCGACAGTTCCGTCTGCAGGGTTTCAATGCTTGCCTGGGCGCTGGCATGGCCTGCTTCAACCTCCCGGAGCGTTGCAGCAGCTTGTTCGATCCCGGTTGCCAATTCGGCGCGCAGCGAGGCGCGTTCCGAGGCCTCTGCTCCCAGGGTGGTCGCCCGGGCCGTGGACCGTCCGATCTCCTCCCTCATTGCCGTGCAATCCTTCTCCCGGTTCACGAGCTCGAGCTCCATGCGATGGATCTGCTGCGAGAGCTCCGCCGAAATCTTCGTATCCGTCCCGATCGAGGCTTCAGCGGCTGTCAGTTCGTTCTCGAGTTCGGCGATCTGCGACTTGAGCTCGGTGACCTCGTGCTCCAGGTCCTTGATCTCGCGCCGCTTGGTGAGCATGCCCGATCCACCGCTCTCGACGGCGCCGCCGGTGACTGCGCCCCAGGGATCGACGATCTCCCCGGCCAGGGTGACCACGGTCTTGCTGAAACCGTCCTTGTTCCAGAGGTAAAGCGCGGTATCCATGGTGTCCACGACCACGACGTCGCCCAGCAGGTATTGGGCCACGTTGCGGTTGTCGTCCTGATACTGCACGATGCTGAGCGCTGAACCGATGACGCCGGCATGGCCGTTCTTGATGTAGGGTTCTGATTTTATCTCGCGCGGCATGCGGGGGAGGAAGGTGCTCCTGCCGCCGCTCTCGCTTTTGAGATAGTTGATCGCCTTGAGCGAATCGTTCTGCGAATCCACGACCACATACTGCAGCCGGTCGCCCAGCACCGCCTCGATGGCCATTTCGTATCGCGGCTCCGTCTCGATCATGTCCGCGACGATCCCGTGGATGGTGCCGAGCCGGTCGCTTGAAGCAGCTTCCTTGCGCGCCGACATGACGGTCTGGACGCCTTTCTGATAACCCTCCAAACGCTGCTCCAGTTCGAGCAAGGAACGGAGGCGCGAGCTCTGGCCGGCGAGTTTGTTGCGCGTGTTGCCGAGCCCCGTCTCGAGCGTTTTCTTCTTTGCCAGCGACTCTTCCAGCTGGGCCGCGACGCGCGCGTGCTCTTCCTGGGCCGCGCTCCGGCGCTCAGCGAGCTCCGTAAGTTCCCGTTCCTTTTCAGCGAGGCGCGTTGTAAGCTCCTGGAGCTTTTGCGTCAGCTCCGCCTGTTCTCTGCTGCCTCGTTCTTCCTGTTCGTCGATCTGATGGATCCGCGATTCAAGGTTGCTGATGCGGTTCTTTTCCGCGGCTGACGCGGTCATGGCATTGAAGATCCCGGTGCGGGCCTCATCGAGGGCGCTTTCCTTCTCCTTGAGCGCAAGGGTGAGCGATTCAAGGACCGTGTTCTTGCGGCCGAGAACAATGTTCTGTTCTTCGATCGACGCGACAAGGAGCCGTGCTTCCTCCTCATGCTGCGTTCGCTGCTCCGCGGTTCGGGCTGTTTCCTGTTTCAGGTGCTCCAGGTCGGAGAAATCACGAGTGCGCTGTGCCGTAAGCGCTGCGATCTGGCTTTTCGACAGCTCCACCCGATGCTCGGCGCGGCTCAGAGCGGATTCGGTCTCGTGGATCTTGTGCTGAAGCGACGAGAGCTCGTGCTCCGCCGCCAGGGTATCGGCGCGCGTTTCTTCGATGCCGGACTCGATCGTGCTGAGAGCGGCGTGGAGCTTCGTCACCTCGTCCTCACCGTTCTTGAATTCCTCGGTAGATGTTGCCCAGTCGATCCCGAGGTTCGAGTAGTCCACGGCTGCAAGCTGCAGCTCGACTCCTTTCATCTCGGCCCTGAGCTTCTGGTAGCGCTCGGCCTTTTTGGCCTGACGGTCGAGCGAGTTGAGCTGGCGCTTCACTTCGATGATGATGTCGTTCACCCGGAGCAGGTTCTGCTGGGTCGACTCCAGTTTCGAGAAGGCTTCCTGGCGGCGGGCTTTGTATTTCATGACGCCGGCCACTTCCTCGAACAGGAAACGCCGGTCCTCGGGTTTTGAATCGATGATCTTTTTCACCCGGTCCTGCTCGATGATCGCATGCAGCTTGGCGCCCACGCCGGCGTCCATCATGAGGTCGCGGATGTCCTTGAGGCGGCAGGGTATCTTGTTGACCAGGTACTCGCTCTCACCGGACCGGTAAAGACGGCGCGTGATCTCGAGCTCCGTGAAGCCGTTGAACTCGTTGGAGAGGATGCCTTCGACATTCGAAAGCCTGAGCGTGACCTCGGCCATGCCCATGGGTTTGCGGCTCTCGCTTCCGTTGAAGATCACATCTTCCATCTTGTCGCCGCGGAGATGTTTTGCGCTTTGCTCTCCCAGCACCCAGCGGATGGCGTCGGAGATGTTGCTCTTTCCGCAGCCGTTGGGCCCGACCACAGCCGTTACTCCCGACTGAAACGTTATGGTCGTCTTGTCTGAGAAGGACTTAAACCCGATCATTTCAAGGGCTTTGAGCTGCATAGGTCTCCTCTGGAAAAAGAATTTGTGAACTATGAGTTTTTTGAAATAATGAGAGAAAAAGGAACGATGTGACCAAAGAAATAACCCGGATCACTGTTTTGCACGGTGTTATCTTTGAGCAGATTTATAACACAAGAAACTCGGTTTGTAAAGTTAAAAAATAACAAGCTAAGGTACTGATTTTTAGGGCATATACTATATATTGTGGTTGCTTGGGTGTTGATAACTGTGTGGATAAGTCTGGAATATGGCTGGATCTACTATATTTCACGCTGGGCCAGCCTCTTCAGTCCCAGGGAAAGGGGCAGGTACACCGCCAGGAGGTTGATGAGCAGTGCCGCTGTAAAGGACAGGGTAATTCCTATCCATCCGTACAGGGAGATGGAGGCGCCAAAGGTTTGCGACGTAAAGATGCGGTATACGGGCCAGGCTTCGAGAAGGATGACCAAGCCGATGAACAGCATGGTCACCAGCATGTACACAATGCCGCCGAAGCCGGTCGGGATCTGGGCCACGTTCTCGTGCTTGAACCGGGGAAATACAGCGCCCAATCCCACGCCGAGCGCGGTGATGCCGAAGGTCATCATGCAGACCGTCACGACACCAAGGGCCATCATGAAGGGAGTAACCTTCAGGAGCGTGTTGGAGAGTACGATCAGCAGCTCGGCCAGCACCAGGAGCGGCAGCAGACTGCTCCAGAACTTGGACCAGAGAAAATCGCTGATCGTGAGCGGGGCTGAACGGATGATCCAGAACGCAGCGCCCTCAAGGCTCACTGCCGGGAACACGAACCGCACCGCCACGGCCGAGGTGACGAAGCCCACCATGCCGAGGTTGAGAAAAGAGATGAGGTTCTGTAAATAGAAACTGGGCATGGCAGCGCGCTCCAGCGGCAGCAGCTTGAAGCTGTACAGGTATACAATAATGAGCGCCAGCAGCAGGAACAGTTGCGACCATTGCGAGGTGTCGCGGAAGAAGAGCTTTATGTCCTTCAGCACGATGGCGCGCATTTTCCCCGGGAAGGGCCTGGAGAGTAAATTGAAGAGGGCATCGGCAAGCCGGGAGCGGGAGATGGGCGCCCGTTTTCCCTCCTGCGAGCGGGACCAGCCGGAATAATAGATCCTGCTGCAGACCCATTCATTGATCACGATCCCTGCTCCGGCAGTGCTCCAGAGCATGAGCAGATAGAAGCCGGCTTCCCCGCTCGTTTTGCGAAGCAGTGGAGAAAGCACCTCCGTGGCCCAATAGGTGGGGAGCAGCGGTGTGACCGGCCCGCGCATGGCGGTCAGATACTGAACGAGCGTGGGAAACGTATCCGGGTCCACGAGCTTTTCAGGCCTGAGCATGCGAAAGAGGATGTACATGACCACAAAGAACAGAAGGCCCAGCAACACCAGGACGTCTTTGGCCCGGCGCGCCGGAAAGGCGTTCACCAGCAGCATGGTGATGATGATGCCCAGTGCCGCGGGAATGATCAGAAAAGGGACAATAGTGCCGATCAAGCCCAGATAGTACCAGAGCGAGGCTTTGAATACCGCGCCATAGGCGATAAAAACCGGCATACCGTAGATCAGCGTCATCCATGACGAATCGATGATGGTCTCCACGAATTTTGCCCGGAACACATCCTCGATCTTCACCGGCGCCGAGAGCAGGATGTCGAGTTCGCCCGACAAATAGAAGGTCGAAAGGGACGTGACGATATTGCTGAAGACCAGGATCGAGAAGAACGTCAACAGGATCATCGACAAGAGCCTGAGCGCGAGCAGGTCTCCCAGTCCCTCGATGGTCCTGAAATAGGAAAGGACCTTGAAGGACATGGCGAACATGAAGGCCCAGAAACCGAGCCCGAGCAGGGCGAGCATGAAAGTCTTCAGCCCGTCACCCGGCGCGAGCCGTGTCATGCGGTTTCTGAGTGCATAGTATCGGGGTGTGAGGAGATGGATCATGTGTAGCTCCAATAAAATTCAAGATTCAAGACTCAATATTCAAGATTTAAGTATTGAATATTCCTTTTTGAGTTTTGAATTGTTAATTACCCGGCATCTGCGCGCACTCGTGAAAAATGCGCACCTTACAGACGCGGCATCGCTCGGGGTCGAGATGCGGCACCAGATACCGTATCGCTTCTTCTTTGAAGGGGAAGATACGGTCCACACCGAGGCGCTCCAGATACCCGCCGCGCTGAAGGATGTCGCGCACGTTTCCCTTGAGCGAACTGAGGTAGAGCTGTCTGCCATTCAGGTGAAGATTGTGCGCCTCATTGACGAGGGTCTCGCACCCCGCCACATCGATGAAGTTGATGCCGCTGCCGATGATCAGGATGTTGGTCTGCTCCGAGTAGAGCTTCGTGATTCCCCGCAACTGGTCCGAAAAATAGGTGACGGCGCCGAAGAAGAGCGAACCGTCGACCCTGACGATCTTCATCTGCGGGCACTCGGGCAGCGGTTTTTTCGCGACGTTGATGAAGCTCCGGCGATCGCTGTCCGGATCGGGGACCATGGTGATGAAGCGCGGATGGGACGTGCGGTTGAGATAGAGCAGCAGCGACAGGATTACCCCCACATAGATGGCGAACTCCAGCTCCACCAGCAGGGTTGCAAGGAACGTGATGCCGAGGACGGCCGCTTCCTGCCTGCTGGTTTTGATGATGGTCCTGATATGGTGGAAATCGATAAGGCCGTAGGCCACGATCAACAGGATTCCCGCCATTGCCGCGAAGGGAAGATAGGCCGTTAGCGGAGCAATGAGCAGCAGAATCGCGGTCAGGGACAGCGCTGCATAGACGGCGGCCAGGGGAGTCTGCGCTCCTGCTTCGTAATTGACCCCCGTGCGGGTGAACGAGCCAGAGGCGGCATAGCTCGAAAAAAAACTGCCGATCAGGTTCGACAGGCCCTGGCCGATGAACTCCTGGTTGCTGTCAATGCGCTGGTTCGACCGCGTGGCGACAGCGCGGGCTATGGACACCGCTTCCGCCAGGCCGAGCATGGACACGGCCAGCGCTGCCGGCGCCAGCTGGCGTATTGCGGACGCTGACAGGTCCGGAAGGGAGAGGGGAGGCAGATGCTGCGGCAGCGATCCGATGAGCCGGACGCCATGTTCCTTACCGTGCATCAGCAGGTTACATCCGCTGCCGATCACCATGGCAATGAGCATGCCCGGCCAGCGCGAGGCATAGCGCTTGAAGACAAGCGCGGAGATCAGCGTAACGAGGGCTATGGCGACCACATAGAGATTCGTCCGGGGCAGCAGGCCGGTCATGTCCTCGATCACGTGGATAAAGGCATGGCGTTTGGAACCGGGGACGCCGATGAAATTACTGATCTGACTTGCGGCAATGAGCAGGGCTGCCCCTGACGTGAACCCGACCACTACGGAATGCGAAACAAAATTGGTCAGTGCGCCAAGTCGGGCAAAGCCCAGCGCCATCTGGAAGATGCCGGCCATGAACGTAAGCGTGAGTACCATGCGAATATAGTCTGCGCTACCCGGGTCCGACAGGGGACTGATGGTGGTGAAAATGACTATGGAGATGGCTGTTGTGGGTCCAGATATGAGGTGATGAGACGATCCGAACAGCGCTGCAATGATAGCTGGTACGATCGCCGAATAGAGACCGTATTCCGGCGGCAGCCCTGCAATGAGGGCAAATGCCACGCCCTGGGGCAAAACAATTACCGCTCCGGTCAAGCCTGCCAGGATGTCGGCACGCGTTGTTCGTTTATTGACCGACGGCCACCATTTCAAAAAGGGGAAGAACTTTGCTGCGTTCATGGGAACTCCAGTGCGAAAGGGGCAGACAGGATTCAAAATTCAAAATTCAAGATTCAAAAATGTTGAATATTCCTTTTTGAATTTTGAATCGAAGTTATAACGCCTCATCCCCTCCGGTCAACTTGAGGAAAATGGGTTCCAGATGGCTGTCGGGCATGCTTGCCATGCGGCCCAGTTCTTCGACACTTCCTTCGGCAATGATCACGCCCTTGTTGATGATGGCCACGCGGGTGCACATCTGTTCGACGATCTCGAGCGTGTGCGTGGACATGAAGATGGTCACTCCTTTCGAAGCGAGCTCCTTGAAGATGTCCTTTACCAGCCGTGCTCCGCGGGGATCCAGGCCGACCATGGGCTCGTCCACCACCAGGACCTTCGGCTCATGGAGCAGCGATGCGGCCATGACCAGCCGCTGCTTCATGCCGTGCGAAAAATTTTCCACCAGCTCGTCGGCCCACTCGGTCAGACTGAAGATCCCGAGCAATTCTTTGGACCGGGGCGCCGGAGCCTGCATGTCATACAGTTTTGCCGTGAAGTGCATGAATTCCGTGGCTGTGAGCTTTTCGTATAAATAGGGGCGGTCAGGGATGAACCCGGTGATGTATTTTGCTTCCAGAGGATGCTGCTGCACATCATAGCCGCCGATGAACGCAGTGCCGCTGCTCGGCTGGAGCAGGCCAGCCATCATTTTGATGGTCGTGGTCTTGCCCGCGCCGTTGGGGCCGAGGAATCCAAAGATCTCGCCCTGCGCCACGTCGAGGTTGATGTTGTTCACGGCAATGAGCTTGCCGTAGGCCTTGGTGAGGTTGATAAGCTTGATCATATTCATATTATTGATATTCCAGCACGTCCACTTTCAATTTACCCACGAGCCTCATGATTTGCGTCTGTTGATCGAGGTTGCCGGTGACGAACCTGATGTGGGTGGCATCGGCCGGAAACTGGTTGAAGGTCGGGTCGATTGCGGTCCATTGGCCGAGCCAGACCTCGGGCCAGGCGTGGTAATAGAATCCGTCGTCCATATACACGATGCCGCCGGCCATGCGTGTGGGGATGCCGGCTGCGCGTGCCAGCGCAGTGAACAGCGTGGTGTGTTCATTGCAATCACCAACGCGTTGTTCCAAAATTTCCAGAGCGCTGGGAATACTGACGACCGGTTTTTTCTCCAGATTGTTGTATACCCACTCGTTCAAGGTCCTGGCAGCCTGCCGGGAATCACGCTGTCCCCCGAGGATGCGCGCTGCCATGCTCTTTAACTTTGGGTCATCGCTCTGGATCAGTGCCGACGGCAGCAGGTATTCGTGAAGATCCGCTCCCGAATAGGGGATCGTGAACGAGGCAGCGGGCTCCTGGACCGTTATGTCTATCACCTCGCCCGAAAGCGACTGTTGGTCGCTCTGGAGTTGGAAGCCCTTGAGCGGTGCGCCCCTGAGGCGCGCCTTGAGATGCCGTACGCGGCCCCAGTCTTTGATGGGGTCCGACGGGATCATCGTAAGCGAGATGATGTCCACGGCAGGCCCCCGTTTGTCCCGTTTCAGAGCTTCGGTCATGCTCTCCCGCAAAAGGACGTAGCCAAGAGCGCTTTCTTCCTTGAGCGTCTCTCCCTCTTCGGTGATCCAGGAGAAGGCTTCCATCCCCTGAAAGGATTCCTTGAGCTTGTAGACGGTCTTATCCTGATCGCCTACTTTTATGCGTTCTTTGGATTCCACCGTGACCAATGCTTCTTCGGTATTCATGGTGGCGGGATTGAACAAGGGGAACGAGAATCGTTTGCCCTGTTCGAGTCCGAGGAGAACCAGCGCCGGCTTGATGTTCGGTGAGAGATAGGGAGGTTTGGCAAGATGAATGCGTTCATTTCTTGTCTGGCCGCCGCTGGTGATGTCGAGCATAAGCTTATTGGCGACCACCGCGCCTTTGACGGTCATGGTGGTCAGGTCGGACGTCAGGGTAAAGTCGAAATACTTGAGCTGAAAGTTCTTCGTTGCATAGCTGTTGATGACCGTTTTAACGCGCTGCACGGATCCCATCGCCAGGATGTCGAGCTCGGATTCCTCGAAAAGATGGTAGGTGTCGGCTTCGCGCAGGGTGCGGGTATGGGCATACCCGATCTTGCGGTCCTGCTGATAGATGCCGAACCAGTCGTCGCCGGTGCGAACACCTTCGTCGCTGATGACATCGAGGGCGATAACCGTGGACGGCCGGAGATAGGTGCGCTCGATGAGCAGTGCCAGCATCACCAGCCAGAAGGCAAGAATTGATAATTTGACGAGTTTCTTCACCTGTAAATCCCCCTCACCCCAGCCCTCTCCCTCGAAGGGGAGAGGGAGCACGTCGTAGCCCCTCCCTCGATGGGAGGGGTTGGGGAGGGTGATGGTCAGGCAGCCGATTAAAAATCAATGTTCATTTCCCTTTGTGAACGCAGTTTATGGACGATTCATATGTTGTAGCATATCTTAACCATGAGTGTCGGGAATGTCAAATGGAGAACGCCAGTATCCTCCAACATCTTCCTCTGAAACAAATCAACACCAGCCTGTGAAGGTTCTTGAAATCGCGCCACATTTATGCAATAATCCACAATTCTTATGAACAGGATCATTGAATCATTGAACATGCGCAGCGGGATCCTCGTTGTCCCCCTCGGGGCCGGACTGCTGGCACTGCCGTTCATCGGTACCGGGAATGCTTTGGCGGTCTTTGCTGTTGCTTGTGCGGCAATGCTTCTGCACCGTGTATACGGAACGGACGCCGTCGCTGCCTTTCGCTCGTCAGCAGCCGATCGCCTTGTCCGGTTGCGCGGTCTTCCGGCAACGCTTGCCCCCTATCTGACTTCCTTTGTAGCGTTAGTAGTCATCAGCGCCGTCATTCTCTTCCTGCCGCTTATCCTGAACGATTATTACCGGGATATCCTTACGCTCACCGGCATGTATATCGTTCTTGCTCTCGGTCTTAATATCATTGTAGGTCAGGCAGGCCTCCTGAACCTCGGGTATGTGGCATTCTATGCCGTCGGAGCCTATACGTATGCAATCCTCTCGACGCAGTTCGGGCTGTCCTTCTGGCCGGGGCTCTTCATCGGTGCGTTGACTGCCGGCGCAGCTGCGGCGCTTCTCGGATTCGCTACCCTCAGGCTTCGCGGAGATTATTTTGCCATCGTTACCCTGGGCTTGGGAGAGATCACCCGCATCGTGCTGAACAACTGGACCTCATTAACCGGTGGACCGAACGGCATCTCCAAAATAGGGCGACCGGTGATCGGCGGGCATGTTCTCTCTTCCACGCTCGATTTCTACTACCTTATCGTTCTTATTGTTGCCTTGACCATATATGCCGTGCACCGGCTGATGTTCTCGCGCATCGGCCGGGCCTGGATCGCGGTCCGCGAGGATGAGGTCGCTGCAGAGGCCATGGGTATAAATACGTTCAGGCTCAAGCTCCTGGCCTTTGTCCTCGGCTCCGCCTGGGCGGGGTTGGCGGGCGTGTTTTTCGCTGCGAAGATGGCATTTGTTTCGCCCGAAAGCTTCACCTTTTTCGAGTCGGTCATGATCCTGTGTATGGTGGTCCTGGGCGGCATGGGCAGTATTCCGGGCATCATTCTGGGTGCGTTCCTGCTGATCGCGCTCCCTGAAGTGTTCAGGGATTTTCAGGATTACCGGATGCTGGCCTTTGGCACGGCGCTGGTGCTGATGATGATCTTCAGGCCGCAGGGCCTGCTGGGAACCGTGAAAAAGTAAGCCCGACATCCGGTTAAGGAAACAAAGATTCCCGTATGCATCTTCTGGAAACGAAAAATCTGGCCAAACATTTCGGCGGGCTCAAGGCCCTCGACGGCATCAACCTGCGGGTCGACCGGGAGAGGATCGTGAGCATTATCGGCCCCAATGGAGCCGGCAAGACCACGTTCTTCAACTGCCTCACCGGGATCTATCAGCCCACGGCAGGGACCATATCGTTCCACGACCACGACATCACGGGAAGGCAGCCTCATGATATAACAGCACTGGGCGTTGCCCGCACGTTCCAGAACATCCGTCTGTTCAACGAAATGACCTGTGTGGAGAACGTCATGGTCGCGGGCCATTGCCGGACCAGAGCCGGCGTGTTCGGCGCTATCTTCCGGACGGAACGGGTGCGGAAGGAAGAACGGGACATGGTCTTTCGCGCCATGGATATTCTGAAGTTCGTCGGCCTGGAGATGAAGAGCGATGACCGCGCCTCCAATCTTTCCTACGGTGACCAGCGGCGGCTTGAGATCGCCCGGGCGCTCGGCACCGAGCCGCATCTGCTGCTGCTCGATGAGCCGGCAGCAGGCATGAACCCGCAGGAAACGCAGGACCTCATGGCCCTTATCCGCAGGATCCGTGATAATGGCGTGGCCATCATCCTGATCGAGCATGACATGAAGGTGGTCATGGGCATCTCCGATCGCGTGCTGGTCCTCGACCACGGGGTAAAGATCGCTGAGGGGCTGCCCCGGGACATTCAGGAAAATCCTGCCGTGATTGAGGCCTACCTCGGCAAGGAGGAGGGCGCGCATGCTTGAACTGAATGGCATCGCCGTGTCCTATGGCATGATCGAAGCGCTCAAAGGCGTCAGCCTTCGCGTGGAACAGGGCGAGATCGTGGCGCTCATCGGCGCGAACGGGGCAGGCAAATCCACGACGCTCATGTCGATCTCTGGCATTTCGCTGCTGCAACAGGGGAGCATTGTGTATAACGGGGTACCCATCGCCGGGCGTCCTGCCCACGAGATCGTCCGTATGGGGGTTTCCCAGGTCCCGGAAGGAAGACGCATCTTTTCGCGGATGACAGTGACCGAGAACCTTGAGATGGGCGCGTTCGTCAGGAACAAGCGGGAGACGGCCGGCGAGATCGAACGGTGCTTTGCAATGTTCCCGGCGCTTGCCGGGAGACGACGTCAGCTTGGCGGCACCCTGTCAGGCGGAGAGCAGCAGATGCTGGCCATCGGCAGGGCGTTGATGGCAAAGCCGAAACTGCTGCTGCTGGATGAACCGTCCCTCGGCCTCGCCCCCATTATCGTCAGCAGGATCTTCAAAATCATCAAAGAGATCAATCAGCAGGGCACCACGGTCCTTCTTGTAGAGCAGAATGCAAAAGCCGCTCTCCGGCTGGCGCATCGCGCCTATGTTATGGAGACGGGGAAGATCGTTATGCAGGGCCCGGCAGCCGTGCTCGTGAATGAACCGGGCATCAAAAAGGCCTATCTTGGAGAATGAACATTCGATTCCCGGGACCGCTGCTATGACCGGTACAGCAAGAACAGCTGCCCGGCGTTCTGACGCAGGCGCGTCCAGAAATATCAGGCTCACCGTGGAATACGAGGGTACGAACTATCACGGATGGCAGGCACAGACCGGCAGCGGACTGGTAACGATCCAGGAAACGCTGGAAAAGGCCTTATCAAGCCTGACGCACGAACCCGTGAAGGTCAACGGTTCCAGCAGGACCGATGCCGGAGTTCATGCCCTGGCGTATGTCTGCAACGTGGTGACCAGCAGCCGGATACCGCCCGCGGCCTGGGCCCCGGCAGTGAACCATCTTTTACCTGAGGACATCCGGGTGCTCTCTTCGGAGGAGGCCGCGCCGGATTTTCACGCACGGTTCAGCGCGATCGGGAAGATCTACTCCTATCGCATCCTGAACAGGCGCGCGCCATCCGCCCTGTATCGTCACCGGGCCTGGCACGTGAACCTTCGGCTGAACATGCGGGACATGCGGAGCGCGGCGGAACACCTCACCGGACAACATGACTTCTCGGCCTTCAGGGCGGCAGGGTGCAGTGCCAGTTCACCGGTTCGGACGCTCAAGCCGATCATACTAAAGAAGAGCGCCGACATGATTGAGCTCCGCATGGAAGCCGATTCATTTCTCCAATACATGGTCCGCAATATCACCGGCACCCTGGTGGAAGTGGGCCTCGGCCGGTTCCGGCCTGAGGAGGTAAAACAGATGCTCGTGTCCCGCGACCGTAAAACCGCGGGGCGTACAGCGCCGGCGCATGGCCTGTACCTGGTGCGCGTCCTCTATTCATTATAGAACGCGGTATCATTTTCGCACGTTTGTAAAAGAAAACAGATGTTTCTCATTTATGCAAATGACAAAGTGGTTCTGTTCATTGTAATATCAAGTGGTTATCAATGGCATGATACGTGCACTTTATTACCGCTGATAAATCAATTATCATGATGCCCTTGGTGCGTTCATGAGCATTGGCCTGTCATCGGAACAATGTCCTGCACATTTATGTTTCACGGTCTTTATTATGATCCACACTACTCGAAAGGAGAACGTATGAGGAACTGGTTGAATGCAGTATCGTTGTTCGTGTTTACCCTTCTTCTGGCCCCGTCGGCACATGCGGCAACTGATGCTGCAACGTGTCTGGGTTGTCACGGGTCCATGGAAGGCGCTGTAAAAGTAGATCAGGAAAAATTCTCCAAATCGGTCCACGGCGGGATGAATGACTGTACCATGTGCCACCTGACACTGAAAGGTGCACAGCATCAGGGATTGTCGGGGGCCAAGCCGGACAAGACCGTGGTTGAACTTGCCGCAGCCATTTCCCCGAAAAGCAGGTCCAACGCTATTGCGCAGGCCGCCTGCGTGAACTGTCATCCCGATCTCTACCAGGCGTACAAAACGAGCGTCCATGGAAAGAATGTCATCGCCAAAAAGTCCACGGACGGCCCGGTGTGTACGGATTGCCACGGATCACCGCATTACATTCAATCAAAGACGAGCAGGGAATCGGCGGTCAATCATTTTAATGTCGTCGAAACCTGCGGCAAGTGTCATGAAGAAAAGTTCATGAGCGAGAAGTACGGTTTCAGCACGCACGTCATGGAGCGCTACAAGGAAAGTTTCCACGGCAGAAAGCTCAAAGTGGGCCACCTCGGCGCTCCGGCCTGCTCGGATTGCCATGGCGCGCATGATGTGATGAGCGCCAAGGACCCGTCTTCACCGGTTTCCGCGGCGAACAAGATCAAGACCTGCGCCAAGTGTCACTCGGGTGCAACCGAAAAATTCGTGGCAGCCATCACGCACAAGCCGATGCATCCCATTGCCCACTGGACTGAGATCGCCCTCATCGTTCTCACCGTGAGCGTCTTCATGTTCATCTGTATCCATGTGCTGCTGGATATCTTTGCCGACATCCGCGAACGTTTGTTCAGAAAGAAGGACGATCATGAATAAGACTGTTCCGACCGAGATCGAGAGGTTCGACCTCTCCGCACGCATCCAGCATGTTACCATGTTCACGACGTTCCTGATCCTGTCCTTCACCGGCTGGGGGCTGAAGTACGCTTATCAGGACCCTGCCAGCGCCTGGATTTCCTTTTGGGGCGGGGCCAGGATGGCGGGGCTTATTCACCGCGTGGCGGGCATCACCATGCTGATCGACTTTATTTACCACCAGTTCTACCTCATCAATCAGTTCCGCAGGGGAGGCATGAGGCCCACGCTCATTCCGATGCCCAAGGACGTTGTTGACGCGTTCCACAACTTCATGTTCTTTTTCGGGCTCCGGAAAGAGCGGCCCTACTTCGGCAAGTTCAACTACATGCAGAAGTTCGATTACTGGGCTGTCTATTGGGGCATGTTCATCATCGGCGCGTCGGGGTTCTTCCTGGCGTTCCCGGTGACCGTGTCGACGCTTTTCCCCATGTGGTCGATCCAGTGGATATGGGATGTGGTCATTGCCATGCACAGCGATGAAGCCCTGCTGGCGATCGTGTTCATCCTGATCTTCCACTTCTACAACGAGCACCTGCGTTCGGAAGTGTTTCCCATGAACTGGATGTGGCTCACCGGGAAGATGTCCATTGATCAGCTGAAGCACCATCATCCGGCTGAATATGATCATCTCTTTGGAGGGAAGTCAGGGAAAAAGTAGTAATCTTCAATATCCAATATTCGTTATACGGTGCAAATCAGGACGGCGGCCATTAAAAGGCCGCCGTTTTTTTCTTTAATCTGTGAAATCTGCGTAATCTGCGGACAAAATGTTGACCTGAGCAGTTACCAATTTGTTACCAAAGCCCCCCTCCCCAAAGTCCGAATTGAACTGGCAGGCTCCCGACAGAAGTAAAATACCGTCCTTGACAAGTGCCTCAGGTCGTTCTATCATTATACTCACTCTTGGAGGAGGTGCGGATGACTCAGCATTATTTCAAAATTGTCTACGCTTATAAATTTACCGATGGACCGATCATAAAATTTGAGCTGCTTCTGGATGAGGAGACTCTGGCATTTATACCCGGGGAACGCCCACGTTTGCCGGACTGGGCTCTTCTGGGTTATCACCAATGCGCGATCTGTCCGCTCGATGAACGGAAACATCCGTATTGTCCCATTGCTGCCAACTTCTCCGGCATCTCTGAAAAGTTCACGACCTTTACCTCCCATGACCGGGTGAGCGTGGTGGTCCTCGTTGAAGAACGGACCTATCAAAAAGACACGACGGTCCAGATGGGGCTCAGCCCGCTCCTGGGCATCATTATGGCAACGAGCGGATGCCCGATCATGGATCAGCTCAAACCCATGGTGCGGTTCCATCTGCCCTTCGCGAGCCTGGACGAAACGATCTTCCGCATGGTCTCCATGCACCTGGTGGCGCAGTACCTCCGAAACCAGGAGGGAAGGAGCGCTGACTGGTCCCTGAACGGATTAACGCGGATCTACGAACAGGTCGAAGCGGTGAACCTCGATTTTGTTGACCGGCTGCTTGGCGCGGCAAGGAATGACGTGAATGTGAATGCCCTTGTGAACCTGGATGCATTCGCCAAAATGGTGCCGTTGGCGGCGGACCGCATGCTCAAAAAGATATCCCCCTATTTTTCCGCGCTTCTGGACCGTCCCTGAGGCGGAACTGCGCCGCTCTGGTAATTGTCAATGAGCCGGTTCGCCGGTGTGACGGCGCACTTTCTTCTTTGTCATGTTGTCTCTCCTGTGTTACAATTACCGAAAATCTTTCCGACATACTGAGGGGCCTAAAAATACCACGGTGATACGGATGCATGGAGGGTATCAGATGGAAAATGATCTTAAGCAATGCGGCATTTCCGAAGAGGATATCAGAGCGGGGCTCACCGATCTCAAGGGTTTTGTGGACATCACCGAAGAAGACCTGATGAAGATCTATACCTCAGCGCTGAAGCATGCGAGGAACCGGTCGCAGTCAGGCATGACCGTTGCCCATCTCATGACCAGGGACGTGGTTACGGTGAAGAAGGATACGCCGCTGGAAGAAGCGGCACGGCGCCTCACGGGCCTCAGGATCAGCGGCATGCCTGTTGTTGATGATCAGCACAAGGTCATCGGCGTTATCGGTGAACTGGATATTATGTCTGTGCTGAGCGGGAAAAAAACACGGGGTCTCAAAGACCTGTTCCGTCGACTCATGGGAGAACCATCGCCGGTGCGGAAGGAAGGCGACCAGGTGGGGCATGTTATGAGCGCTCCGGCCATCACCATCAAAAGCTCTTTTGACGTGCGGGATGCGGCGCGGGTCCTGGATTCCCACCGGATCAAGAGGTTGCCGGTTGTGGATGACGAGGGCAAGCTGATCGGCGTCATCTGCCGCGCCGACATCGTACGGGCCATGGGAAAGACCATGGAAGAAAGAGCGGTTCTGTCGATGCAGAAACGCTAGCATGAGGGCCGGCACTGCCATGACAGTTTCTGAATATATTCTCAAAATGAAAGGCAGCACCAAAAGTCCACCCGGAGTGGGAATCGGCGAAATTGCCTGGTCATTTCTCGGGTCGGTACTCGGCATCGGTCTCTGCGGTTACGTTTCGTCCCGGTATTTCGAGCCGAGAGACCTTACCCTGATCATCGGTTCTTTCGGCGCTTCGGCGGTGCTCCTGTACGGCGCGATCAAAAGCCCCCTGGCCCAGCCGAGAAATCTTGTGGGCGGGCATATCCTATCCGCCCTTATCGGCGTGGCCTGCTTTCAGCTGTTCGGCAACACGATCTGGATCGCATCCGCGCTGGCGGTGTCCCTTGCCATCGTGGCCATGCTTGCCACCAAGACACTGCACCCGCCGGGAGGAGCTACAGCGCTTATCGCGGTCATCGGCGGCGCAAAAATCCACAGTCTCGGATTTTACTATGCGCTGGTCCCCACAGGCGCTGGGGCGTTCTTACTGCTGGCTGTTGCGCTCCTGGTGAATAATCTTTCCCGGAACAGAAAATATCCTGAATACTGGTTATAGTACCACCGCAACGCGAAAGGAGGTGAAACAATGAAAAAAGGCATTATCATTCTCATGGTCGTTGCTTTTATGGCTGCAGCAATAGGGCTTGTTATGGCTGCCGACAAGAGCCAGATCTATTATGTCTGCAACTGCAAAGATGATTGCAAATGCAACTCCATTTCCAAGGAGCCCGGAAAATGTACGTGCGGTCAAGATCTCGTGGCCATGCACCTGTTGGCGATAGACAAGGACACTGCGATCCTCTGCAGATGCGGCGCCGAATGTTCCTGCGAGAGGAGCAAGACCGATCCGGAAAAGTGCGGATGCGGCAAACCGGTCAAGAAGATCAGCCTCAAGGGCAAATATATCTGCGGTTGTGGAGCCGATTGCAAGTGCAATACGATCTCAGACAAGCCCGGCAAGTGCACCTGTGGCAAGGATTTGAAGCAGGTTATCTAATACATTTATTGCTGGTTGTGAATAAAGAGCTCTCGCATAAAGCGAGGGCTCTTTTCTGCTGAAGAGGCACAAAGAAGCCTTCCCTTTTTTTCCGATTTTATGTTATTATTATTTCAAGAACGGGTGGTTGCATTCATTCAGGCATCCACTGGTTTTGAGGAGGCGGAAATGACAGTGGTGAAGGAAAAAATAAGGGCAAAAAACGGCGTATTGCATATGAATCTCCCTGATGAATTCAAGGATAAGATGGTCGAAGTCGTGGTTAAGATCGAGAGCGAAATCGAGAAAAAACTGATGATCGACACAGTCGGGATAGACACGTCAAAATGGAAATTCAACAGGGACGAGATATATGGATAGGGCAGACAGGAAAATATTCCTGGATACGAATGTCCTGATCTACGCATATTCCAATACGGAGTCTGAAAAGAAGGCGCTGGTGCTGCCGCTGCTCGAAGACGAGTGGGTTTGTCTGAGCACGCAGGTTATCAATGAGTTCGTGTGGGTCATGAATAAGAAGTTCGGCGTTCCGATGGATTCTCTCCGGTATATTGTGAAAAACCTTTTTGGGTTATATCATATGAGCGTCATAACCGACACAACGATCACAAAAGCCATGGACATGTCCTCGCGGCTGAAATTTCCCTATTGGGACAGTCTCATTGTAGCTTCCGCGCTCGAAGCCGGCTGCGATATTCTCTATACCGAGGATCTGCAGCACGGTCAGATTATAGATAACAGGCTCACCGTCAGAAATCCTTTCAAAGTGCCGTAACAAAAAAACCTCGTTAAATTTCCACTCTACAAAAATCGTAACTATTCAGCTCGGTTGCGGAGCTTTATCGCAACAAGAGCGCGAGTGCCGAGCAGCACCTGATATTCAAAGTGTCCAGGCGACGCGTCCGAAGGGGAAGCGACGCGAACGCCGACCATGATGGAACAACAATCAGTCCAGGCGCTCCTTGCGATAAAGCGGAGTAAATGAGCTGAATAGTTTCCCAAAATCAATCATCTCCCGGCACCCGATTGCCACCCTCACCCATCACCAGCACCATTAACAACTGGAATTAATCCACCGGCGTTACGATCGCCATCACCACGAGTTTCTCTCCCTTGTCCGCAGCGAATCCGTGAAGAACGTTGGGTTCGCAGAGGATGCAGGTTTTTTCATCCGCCTCGACCTTCTCCTCGCCCACCGTGAAAGTGCCCTTGCCTTCGACACAGTACATCATGAGCCGCAGCGGGGCCTTATGCGGGTCAAGCTTCTGGCCGGCTTCCAGGCACATGAGCGCAACACGCATCTCCGGTTTGTCCGACAGCATTTCCCGCGAGATCCGGTCGGGTGTAAACTTAATTTCTTTCTTGAGGTCGATCGTTTCCATAATGACGCTCCTTTTTCATGAGTATCCGATTTGCACCTGACTATCTTATACCATGAAGGGCGGCAAATGCGGTATGACGGGCATCATAGGATTACCACCAGCGCCAGAGGGAAATGACGAAGACGATAACAAAAACGAGAGCGAGGTTCATATAGGCGAAGAAGTAGAAGAGCCGCTCGTAGAAGGGTTTTATGGGTTTTCTGCCGGACGTGACCAGCATCCCCACCTGGGGCATGCTCAGGATCTTGTCCTCGTCATGCGGAGCGGTCTTGAGAGCCTCGGTCAGGTCGTTGCCGGCGGCATGTTTTACCATATGCGCTCCATTTTTCCAGAACCTGTTGTTCGTCACGTTGTAGACCATGCCCTTGTAGCTAATGTAAGCCGGTCTGCCTTCCTTGCCGTCAAAATGGGAAAGTTGCTCCTGGGTTATTTCATTGGAAATGAGCGCTGCGACCGGGCTTTTCAGTTTTTGGCGCAGCCTCGGCCCGATGTAGGTGGCAGTGATCAAAGCACTCGTGAGCATAACAAAAAACAACACTATTTTGATGCTCAAAAGAATGCCGAACCGAGTAGTGTAAAAGGAGTCAAGATTCGGCATGCGCGCAATGGTCAGGAGCGTGCCGGTCACCAGGATGACGACCATGGACAACATGCCGAGCCGGAGTTCACCCCTGGGCAGGCCTTTGGAAGCATAAGCAGGCTTCAGAAGAACATGGACGTATATGATGGTCCCGAACCAGACGATAGCTGCCAGCAGGTGAAAGTAGCCGATGAAGAGCCGAACCGTGTGCTGCGTAGTGGTCAGCTGGCGGTATTGGCCCTTTCCCTTCAGTTCCGACAGGAACAGTTCTCCCGCAGGCGTGAGTTTTCCGCCGCCGATCGCGTCTTCATGACATTTGCCGCATTCAAAACCCGTCTGCTTTGCATAATCGGGTGTCGCAAGAGCTCTCGCAGGATGGAGGATCGCTCCGGAGTATGAAAGGATCGCCAGAAATGTGATGATATATAGATTGCGCTGGATTTTCATGAAGCAATTATAGAATAGCATGCAATGAATGTAAATGCTTTTATTGGGGGAGAGGCTTTTCACGGCTGATCCACACCAATAAAAAGCGAGGGCAACAGTGGCTGCCCTCGCTGAATTTGTTCTCGTGCCTTGAACGCTGCTTCTACGCTCGTGCAGAACTTTTTTCCTTGAGCGTAAAATAATCCAGCACGAAGATCCCGACCCCGACGAGGAACCCGACGCCGAAGATCGCGCGGAAGATCCAGAACCAGAGGTTGTAGTTCGCCTTCACCGCTTCGTAGTCCAGACCCATGAGCCTTTCCATGTACACCTGGACCATGCCGGCGCCGGTAAGCGTCATGGTTATAAATACCATCGATATTGTCATCCACCAGAATGCGACATAGGCTCTGCTGGGATCATATTGCTTGATGCCCCGGAGCGCGGGCAGGGTCACGTAGATCATGGCGATCACGAGCAGCACATAAGCGCCGTAGAACGCCAAATGCCCGTGGGCTGCGGTGATCTGGGTACCGTGCGTCCACTGGTTCACCTGCGGAAGCGTATGGACCAAACCCCACAATCCGGCGCCCACAAAATTGAAGATGGCATGGGCTACCGTATAGAACAGGCCGGCCCGGTTGGTCACGTTCCGGGCTTCCCGCGTGGTCCTGAATGCGTCCCATACCATAAGAAGGAGCGGGATGGGCTCAAGGGCGCTGAAAAATCCGCCGACCCAAAGCCAGTACTTGGGCGTTCCGATCCAGTAGTAGTGATGTCCTGTGCCGAGAATACCGGTGAACATAACGAGGCCGACCTCGATGTACATCCACTTCTCGAGCACTTTTCGCTTTGCGCCGATGGTTTTCATGAGCATGAACGCCAGGAGCGCGCCTGCTATGATCTCCCAGGATCCTTCAACCCAGAGATGGACGACCCACCACCACCAGAACTGGTCCTTGACCATGCTCTTGCTGTAGAATGCGCCGGGCAGATACATGAGCGCCAGGAACAGGAGGCCGACCATGAGCACGCCCTGGATCCCTGTCCACTTTTTAGTTTTCCACATGGTCATGAACATATTGAACAGGAAGGTGAGCACCGAGACCACGATGAGAATATCGGCCCAGCGCGGCGCCTCGATATATTCACGGCCTTCGTTTAAGATCAGCGTGCCGAAAACAGTTATGTTCGCCTGTGGGTCGAAACCCATCCAGATATACCCGAGCACGACCAGGCTGATCGTGACCACGGTTGCCCAGAACTGGAACTGCGCCAGGGGATAGCTCCATAGTTCGGTCTGCGACTCTTCAGGCACGACATAATAGGTCGCACCCATGAGTCCCGTGAGCAGCCAGACCACCAGGGCGTTGACATGGAGGGTTTTGATGATGTGGAACTTCAGAAAAAAGAAATCCGGCCAGATGAACTGGAACGCTCCGATGACGCCGACCAGCGCCTGGACCAGGAACAGAACGACCGCAAAGGTGTAGAAATTTTGCGCCATCTTTTGACTTTTATAGTGCATCGTCATTTCGTCACCTCCAATAGATACGTTCACCCTCACCTTTTTCTTCCTCTCCCCTCGAGGGAGAGGATAAGAGGAGAGGGGGCATTATTTTAACGTAAGCATGTACGCGGTCAACTGCCCGATTTCCGCATCAGGGGCAGTGATCGGGGGCATAGCCGATGTTCTGACGTAATTCTGCGGGTCCTTGAAATGCCCGAAGAGCCAGTCATGGTCACGCCTGCTTCCGACCTTGGTGAGGTCCGGTCCTGAAGTACCTCCAATACCGTTGATCGTGTGGCAGTTGGAGCAGCCCTGGGACTGATACACCAGTTGTCCGGCAGTCAGGGGTTTCCCGCCAACGCCGGCCGCGGTTGCAAGGATGGGCTTGGGCGGCCAGTTGTTGGTGTCCACCTTCGAGACCCAGTCGAGGAACGCGACCAGGTTGTCCGCCTCGTCCGAGGTGATCCCGAGCGTTGGCATGACCGCTTGTGCGTTGACGCCTTTGGGGTCCATGATGAACTGCTTGAGATAGCTTTTCGGTTTTCGCCCGGCGATCTTGGTCATGTCCGGTGCGAAATATGTGCCATTGCCGAATATGGTGTGGCATCCGATGCAGTCGTATTTGTGCCACACCATCTTTCCGTCGTCAACCGCCTGGGTGATCTCAGGCGCCCGTTTGTCAAGCTGTCCCAGGGTGTCGAACGTCATGGCAAGAAAGATTCCGAAAAAAATGAGACTGCCGAAAATGAAAAGATTCCTTGCGGTTTTGTTGCTCATTTCCATATACACCTCCTTGTGAAGATTTGTCAGCGTGCTGGTCATTCTGTCTGGAGCCTGATTGAAATTGAAGGTATCGGGTATGAATTACGTCATAAGTATAGCAGAAAATATATCAGGCGCAGGAACATACTGAAGTGGATTTAGTAAAAAGATTCGCAATAAAGGGTAGGGCGCGATGGTCGGAAGCATGCCTATTACAAAAATGGAGGCACTGATGGGTAGAGGTCAGGAGGTCACAGTGTCCCTTGGTTGATCAGGCGGCAAAAGAAACCGGCGCATGCAAGAGGGGACATGCGCCGCAGATAACGTTCATGTGGCTGTGGGCAGGAACAATATTGTGTTCGCTTCTGTCTTGGATTATGGCCGAACCATGATCTTGGTGTGGCATTTGAGGCAAATATCCCTGCTGTTGGTTGATTCGACCGCCAGCAGCGCTTTTCCGTTCGAAGAGTGCGGCGTATGGCAGCTTACGCATGAAAATTCTTTGCCCTGTTTCAACTGGTCGGACCGACCCCGTGTCGGGTGAGGGGCATTGTTTCCGTATCCTGCGAGGATATGTTTGCCGTCAGACTTGCCCGCATGGCATTCAGCGCAGAGCCGTTGCAGCGGTCTTTCGAGCAGTGAAGCGTTTTCCGACGCATGGGGTGCGTGGCATGAGGTGCATTGTCCCTTCGCAAGCGGAGCATGTACGTTTCTCCTGGTAAAAGCGGCTTTGTCATGGCAGGCAAAGCAGAGGTACGGTGGCTCGGCGGTCAGAAGCTTGGCATTTTTGCTCGCATGAGGATTGTGGCATCCGGTGCACCGTTTGCCGACGGCTGCATGGACGACCTTTCCCGTAAAGCGCGATTGGTCATGGCAGCCGTAGCACAGTTCAGGCTGCTCTGAAGAAAGCCCTTTGCCGATCTTGTTCTTTTTTTTGTGGGGGATCGTCCTCGCATCGATCGCCGAGTGGCACGTGGGGCAGCCCATGGCAACGGCAGCGTGGACACTTTTCCCCTGCGTAAGTTCCTCATGGCATTGCAGACATTCGTCTTCCGCGAAAGCGGGAGGGGCAGCGATGAAGAGGGAGGCGAGAAATACGAACAAAAAGAATATCGAATGCATATCCTGTTTCTCCTTAGTGAAAGATAAAAAACGCGCCGGAAAATCAACGATGATCGCAACTATCAGCAATTGTCGAACACAATAACATCATCGCCGGAGAAATTCAAGCATCTTAACCAAAAAAACCAAAAAAGAAACCAAAAATAAATTGACTTTCTCTGCGCGTCGCATTACTATAGTGCTACTTATCGTTCATATTTTTTATCAGCGGAGATGTTCTTGAAAAATAACGGTATACTATCTCGCAGATTTTTTATCCGCTTTTTTGTCATCTTCTTTATCGGTCTCAGCGTCTCTCTTCTGGACGCCGGGTCTTCGTTCGCTGCGGCCTCCGCTCAAGCTCTTTCCCCTGACGGACAGTCTGGTGCGGAAAAACAGGTTGCAATGGACGGATACCTCTCGACGCGGTATGTCTCCCGGTCGACCACGACTTTCGATCCTGCAACGCTCATCGAAAAAAAGGTGAACGACCAGGATCTTTTCGGTGAATTGCGCTTCAACATTACAATGCCGAAGACCAATCGTTTCGAGTTTCATTTTTCAGGCACCCTGCGGAAAGACCTCGATGGAAACAGCGATCTTACCGGTTATTATCCGCTCGAAGATATCGGCAATACCTACCGCACCGAAACTCATGGCTATCTGTACGATGCGCATCTCGGGATCAATGATCCGCTCCCGTTCCTGACCCAGGCGAGGATCGGCAGGCAGGCGGGATTGCGCGACGAGCCGGTGTTCTTTGACGGTCTCGCAACGGATTTCCGAATAGGTTCCTTGCTGAACCTCACCCTGTATGGCGGAGCAGCGGTTCATTTCTATGATACTGACACGCATTGGGGCAATGATACCCTGGGCGGAGCAGGACTTGATATTGCTCCTGCTCGGTTCACGAAATTCAGTCTTGATTATCTCTCAATAAAAAGCGCTCTCACCACAACGATCGATCAGCAGGACAATATGGTGTCTCTGAAGCTCTGGCAGAGCATCGGATCTTTCATGAAGGCCTCGGTCAAGTACCGCTATCTTAACAGCGATCCCCGTGATGTGGGCGTTCGGGTGGTGAGCACGATCGCCCCCGCGGACATGGAGCTGAACCTTAATTATTTCAGACAATTTCGTCGGGAAAATGAACTGGCCAACGAGCTTTCACTCTACGATGCCGTGCTGGGTCAGTCCTCGCCGTACCAGAGCTACGATGTGAAACTCCGAAAGTTATTTGGCACACACTACGCTGTTGACCTCGGCTACTTCAAACGGGCGCTGCAGGAAGAGTCGCAGACAAGCGCATTTGACCGTGATTTCAGCCGTGTCTTTCTGCTGATCGAGCTCATGGACCTGCCCTCGGACCGCATATCCTTCACGCTCACCGGAGAACAATGGTCCACCAAGGGGAGGGAATACCATTCAAGCGGACTGGACATCGGTTACCGATTCAAGAACATGAAAAATGCCAGTGTGAATGTTGGGACGTATTACAGTCTGTACAAATACGATTACTACAATGAGCTTGGGCTCCGTGAGAATGTCCATACCTATTATATCAACGGCAAGGTTCCGCTCGGCAAGGGCGTTTCGATCAACAGCAGCTATGAATATGAGGACAGCCTCGAGAATTATCAAACGTTCAAACTGGGGATGCGTTATGATTTTTAGCCGCCAAAGCATGAAAAAATACAGCATGATCATCGTGCTTGCCGGGTTTGCCCTGAGTGTCGGCATCCAGCCCGGTCTGTGCGATAAAGCTTCCGCTGCAACAGCTGCGAAGCCGCCGGTCGGGGCTGCAGCCGCGGTGCCGGGCAAAATACCCTTTCCCCTGCCGGATTCGCACAAGGGTGGCTGGATTGAATTTCACGGCGCGTCAGCCGGCCTCAATCTTATAGCAGGGGAGCAGTCCTGTCTCACGTGCCACGCGCGGAACGACTGCATCTCGTGCCATAACACGCGGCCGCCGCGGGACCATACCAATACCTGGCGCACCCTGAGCCATGGATTCATGGCCGAAGGAAACCGGGAACGCTGTTTAACCTGCCATAGACAGGATTTCTGCGTGCGCTGCCATAATGAGACAGCGCCGCGCTCCCACACGGGTAGCTGGTTGGCAAGGCACTGCACCGAATGTCATGTGCCCGGGAACAGCAGCTGCGGCGTATGCCATAAAAAAACGCCGCCACCACCGCATCCGGTGTTGTAGCGACCAGAACCATTGATTGCTGCATGATTTGTCTTGAAGATGCCGGGGGTCAACACCGGCCAGGAGTAAGCATGGTCAGATCACATTTAAAACAATTTGCACTCGTTCCACTCTTGCTGCTTGTCGCCGCGTGCAGTTCGAGCCCGGGGCCTGATGCTCTTTCCGCCCAGCCCGGCGGCCAGTGCACAGCCTGCCATGCTCCGGGTAGTGCCCTCGATCCGATGACGACGAACGGCACAGGGACCTTTGGAAAACATAGTGCCCATGTCACCTCCATGGGCTTTGACTGTTCTGTTTGTCATTCTCAGTACACAACGCTGTCATCCCACGCGAACGGCTCGCTGGACACGACGAACCCCGCTGTTAATATTGTTTATTTCGATACGGCTTCTAACCCCACAGGCACCTGGAACGATGCTCTGGGAACCTGCTCTTCGCTCAATTGCCATGGTACTGATACGCTTAAATGGTACGGTAACACCGCGGATATGGCTGGTTATCAGAGCTGCACCTCGTGCCATTCTTATCCGCTCGGCGCCAGGCGCCGCGTTACCGGCACGGCAGGCGATTTCGGCCTCAATCCCGCTATCGTATCCAATCATGTCACAACGACCAACGATCCTGCTCCTGCACAGTGCAAGGTCTGTCATGATCAGACAAACCATACGCAAGGCACAGTGCGATTGCGGAATGCTGATACCGGTGCAATTCTTTCTTACGCCACTCCCACAAACCTTGAGACCTTCTGTTTGAGCTGTCATGATTCAGATGGTGCAACTACTTTTGTCACGGGAGGCACAAACTCCAGTCCATTTAACGATAATAACACTCTGGGGATCGGTCCGAACGTCGCAGGAGCCAGGATCAAAGATTATTGGACCGGCACGAACAACCGCCACAAGACAACAGGCGTGTTGACCTGCGCAGGAACTGGAGCAACTGGAACGGGATGCCACGGCAATAATGGATCGATCAATATGCATGGTTCGGTTTCAAAAGGCCTCTTGACGAAGAATCTTACCCTGCCGGTTCTCGATACAGCACCTTCTTATTCATACAATTATTTCAAGCTCTGTTTTGATTGTCACACAAGCTATGCGGCTGTCTCTCCGCAGGTTGTTCTGGGCTACAGGCTTGGAGGCAACTATGATGTCACGGCGGTCCCCCGGGTCACTGATTTTGTTACGTCATCAGCGACGATCCAATCGCTATTCCGGGAGCGGTATATAGATCCTGTAAATCCGCTTATCTTTCCCGGATACTGGGGCGGCATCTCACCGGTTTACAATGACACTATTGGGATAGATGTGTACCCTTATTTGCCCCTGCATAATTATCATCTGTTCAGCACGTTTACCTTCTTTTCAACAAGCAATGTCCTGACCTGGAAATACCGAGGCGATCCGGCACAGGTGGGGAGGATTACCTGTGTAACCTGCCATAATGTCCATGGCACGAACGGTGGTTCAGCTCGAGGTACTTTTGAGGAGTTAGGGGTCACTATCGTAAGTGTTGTTACAGGAACAGGAACGGACCAATATGGGACCATGACGGATACTAATTATAGTAATCCACCGGTCATGGAGTCCTATCCCATGAACTGTAATGTAAATAGTTGTCATGGATTTACATCCCAAACTTACTATTGGAACTCTCCCGCTAATGAGTAGCGACGTTTAAAATAGACTAACGATACGGAAATTCAAAAAAAAGAGGACTGCTCAATGCAGCCCTCTTTTTTCATAACATCCCTTATTCACCGACACGGTGTCAATGGATCAGAACCTGCCGCTCACGTGCCCGCCACTTTACCGCGGTCGTGACCCACTTGCCGTCAACGCGTTTTTCCATCAGCTCAAGGCCCGCCTGCTTCATTGCTGCCGTAACTTCCTCATCCTGATCCGTAAGCATGCCGGAAAGTACCGCAATACCCGCAGGCGCTAAATGCGCGGCAATGTCCGGCGCCAGTTTGACAAGGACAAGGGAGATAAGGTTAGCGGCTATAAAATCATAGGTGCCGGGAACGTCAGCAACGCTGCCGCTTCGTATCTCCACCTGTTCCGTTTTGTTCACAATGCAATTCTTGATCGCTGCGTCCACGGCAAGCTGATCGGTGTCCACGCCAAGGATCTGTTTGAATCCGAGCTTTGCCGCTGCTATGGCGAGTATCCCCGTGCCCGTTCCGATGTCCAGAAACCGTTCCTGCGTTGTCCGGGTCGCGAGGTGTTCCATGAGCATCAGGCATGACCGCGTGGTCCCGTGGTGGCCGGTGCCGAAGGCCATGGCCGGGTCAACGATAAGATTGATCCTTCCATCGCTGGGCTCCTCCCAGGGAGGGAGCACGGTAAAACGTTCGCCGATATCGATGGCTGTAAAGGATTTTTGCCAGGTCGCGTTCCAGTCCTGGTCTGGAACAAGAACAGGGCTGAACGAGGCGTACTCCCGACCGGACGAGTCGAAGAGGGCCTGTATCACGCTTAATTCGCTCGTTATTGTGTCCATATCCGCTGTGTCCGGAAAATATGCGACCATGGCGGTCCGCTCTTCGATCACGCCGAGAGTGCCGAGTTCCGATAGCTTCTGGATCAGCGCTTCTTTGTTGGCGTCGGGTATGTGGATGGTGAACTCGTAATAGGGCAAGGCAGGCCTTTCGTGTGCGGTTTCAGATTTTTAGCGTGGGCATTGTAACAGGTAGCTACAGTCACTGTCAATCAGCGTATCGTTCTGTTATGCAGCGTGATATTTCTCTCTGTTAAGCTGGCCCCTGTACCCTGAACCCTTAAGTCTCATTACCCTGAAATTATCCTATCAAGAACCTTGTCTTTTGCTGCTATTTCCTGTAACTTCTAAATCATAGGTCTTTACTTTAGCATCATTCCCATTCGCTGAAAATCCGAGTATTCGAGAAATACAGTGGGATACGGAATGACGTTATTGTAGTCGTTGCGCAAAGGATACGGCGTGACATTCGGTAAAAACAGGAAGGTGTAATGCTTCAAATTCGGAGACTGAGCTTCAAGGCCATTTTATGGGGAGTGCTTGTCGATACCCTCGGCACGCTGACCGTTGCAACGGCATTATTCCTCGCGATGGCGGCAGCAGGGATCCCGGCTGCTGAAATTACGTTACGCATACGCGGCTTCAGCGGGCTTATGCTGATGCTGATCCTCGGCCTGAGCTTTACGCTGATCGGCGGTTATGTCGCCGGACGCACAGCCGGGCGGCTTGAGATACTGCACGGCGCGATCGTTGCGGGAATAGGTCTGGCACTGGGTCTTTTTTTCCGCGAACCCAACCTGCCTCTCTGGTATGAAACAGTCAGTTTTGCGGCGATGATCCCGATCGGCATGGCGGGCGGTTCTATCGCAAGAGAGGGCAACGTGAAAAGGAACTTGCCGAAAAATAAATAATTGTCTCCCGACATCTTCAGTTTTAGCTGTACGTCAGTTTTCGCTCAAGGTCTTTTGAGCGCGAGGTGCGCTTTGCCTCTTCGAGCGTTATGAGATCCGCTTTGCAGAGCTGAATGAGATGCTGGTCCATGGTCTGCATGCCGTATTCGTCGCGTCCCTTTTCGATATACTGCTCGATCTCGTCGAGTTTATTGTCCCGGATGCACGCCTTGATGGTGGAAGTCGCATACATCACTTCAAGGACGGGAACAACCGTATCGTCTTTTTTTCCTCGTACCAGCCTCAGCGAGATAACTGCTATCAGACTCTCTGCCAGCCTTTGCCTGATATTCTCATGCGACTGGGGCGGAAAATAACCAAGGATCCGGTTGATGGACGAAGCCGTATTATGGGTATGCAGCGTGGACAATACCAGATGCCCCGTTTCGGCGGCCTTCACACAGGCGTCGACTGTTTCAATGTCACGCAGCTCTCCGACCATGATGACGTCCGGATTCATGCGCATTGCAGACCGTAATGCAATAGTGAAATTTTCAGTATCGAGGCCTACTTCCCTCTGGATGATACAGCTTTTGTTCGAAGTGAACAGAAACTCGATCGGGTCCTCGATCGTAATGATATTGTAAGCGAAATTATCATTGATAAACCGCATCATCGAAGCGAGCGTCGTTGATTTGCCGTTGCCGGTCGGCCCGGTGACGAGGATCAGGCCGTTCGGAGCCTGCGCAATTTTACCGAGCACCGGCGGAAGATTCAACTCCTCGAAGGTGCCTATCTGGTGAGGTATAACGCGCATAACAACGCCGAGATTGCCGCGCTGACGAAAGATGCTCACCCGGAAGCGGCCGACTTTTTCCAGCGTATAGGAAGTATCAAGCTCCTTCACGTCTTCGGGCAGTTTCCGGTTGTGCTGCGCCATAACCGTGGTTGCGACGAACTCGGTATCCTGTTTCGTCAGGTTCGCGAGCTTGGCGCGAATAAGATGGCCCCGTGCCCGGAACATGGGCGGGTTGTCGACCTCAAAATGAATATCCGAGACCTTTTTTTCGAAAGCAATATTAAGGATCTGATTCAGTATCGCATTGTCCATGGCGTTCTTGTACCTCCGCGTTCTCTGTTCGTCTGTGACACATTCAGGTATCTATGATTTTTGAGACGTTTTCGTCATCTGTCTGCGGTAAAGCGCATATTCCAGAACAAGCCCGACCTGCTGGGCAAGGATCTCGAGTATGTCGAGCTGCACCGCGGTGGCCTCTTGCTTCCCGAAATCCCCGTAGACGATCGCTATGACCTTTCGATCGCATACCACGGGCAGCAGGAGAACAGCCGGACTCAGGGGCGCGCCTATTTCCTGAAAGAGTCCCTTGAGCGCTTCATCGCTGCTCTCGCCATAATACACCTGCCCTTTTTCGAGCACCTCCCGGAAGACCGAAGGTTGTGCAATGGGTATCTTCAGCCTGTCCGCCTGCGTCGGCCCCAGGCTTTTATCGGAAGTCAGTCCTATGGCCCGTTCACCGGTCAATTCTGAAGGACGGACAAAGAACGTGACCGCGCGTTGGAACATCCCGGCAACCGCTGCGAGCGCCACCAGCACCGCATCGGAAGGGTTGGTGAGCTCGCGAAGCGACTTGATGTCGTCCTTCAGTCCTTTCACGGAGCGGTCCGTGGCATCGTGCCGGTGCTGAAAACCTTTGACATACGACTTGAAAACGCCGAGAAACTTGATCGTATCCGGGATGTAGGTTTCTCTCCGGACCGCTGTAGACGGTTTCGGGAGAACGGCCCTGACGCCGTCATGGTACGATTGCAGGATGAAATTGGTCTCCTGAGGAGAGGCGAGCTGCAGGAGAGGGACCGCGGAGTACTGTCCTTTCACCCGGTCCCGCAGGCCAATGATCTTTTCCTCGGAAAACCCGCCCGCAGGTCCCGCGGGACTATCGAAAACGACTACCGGCATCCTCATGGCGGAGAGACACTGCGATACGATCCGTTCGAGGTCCGTTTCGTCGTCCGTTGCAAATACGGGTATTCCATCCTCTTTACAGATGGTCATAACGGAATGCCTGAGCAGTTTATCATTACTGAACAGGACGATTGCTTTGCCCGCCTGCTGTGCCGCAGCGTCGGGCGCAGCCTTGCGGTCCATGGATCTCCTGAGAAAAGAAACAAAGACCTCCTGTTCTTCGAAAGAAAAACCCGCGAGTATTTCCTTTATGTTCTGGCGATGGATCTCGACCGGATCGAAAAGCTCCATATCAGAAACCGGCCGGGGTATTTTCTTCTCAAGCCGGTCGAGATCGGCAAGCCCGAGATCATCCGCGGTAATGGTCGAAGGTTCTTCTTTTGTTTCACCAGCGCTTTCCGCCGGAAGGACATCGGCATAGAGTGCCTCAAAGGACGGCACCTCTTTTCCGTTCGCGCGGTCACGTTCACGCTCGTCAAAGACACGAAGCGCATCCATCAAGATCATCTGGGCATCAAGGCCCACATCCTGTTCCATCTCGCCGAAAGAAGCTCCGCCTTCCGGAGAGAAGACGACCGTATCCGTATCGAACGTAAACGTACCCTTCGTCCAGCTCATCAGCTCAACGATTGTCATCTCGACCAGCTTTTTGAGCCCTTTCAGGGCGTCTTCCTGCTTCAGCTTTCCTATTTGTATCAACGCCGTAATAAGCGGGATATTTTTTTTATCCGCATGCATGACGCCCAAGGCCTGCTTGAGATCATCAATGGTTATGGCGCCCATCTTTACCAGAACGGTCCCGATGCGGACGCTATTGTTGATATGATTTGCACCGACAATAGATCCGCTGCTGAAGACAATCCTGCTCTCCCCTTTGCTCCCAGTAACGGAAAAAATGCCCGACTTCCGCGTTGTGTGGACCAACTGGATAATATCTACTATATGCAGATGTTCTAGATCGCCGGTAAACGCCATGTTCTCTCGTAGTACTCCCTGGTAAGTATCCCCTTAGGACTGGGGTTATCCAAATAGAGCGTTGGAATGCCAACGTGGATATTACCTTGGATTATATAATGATAGGGGACAAGAAGCAAGTGCGCTTCTAAAAACTCTAATCCTCCGACAACCTCCCCGATTGCACTGGAGACCATAGAGATTTGCGTGTTTCGGATTTAAAATCATTGGGACAACGGGATGTTAAGCCATTACCATACGTTTTCAAGGCGTTCAGCCAGCCTTATCGATACAACCGGCCCAAGGCGTCAGATCATCTTCCATCCGGATATTTTCTGGGCTAAATTGTTTTTTCCCTTGACAAGTCCGCAAGTTACATGGTATGGTAGCGACTCTTAAATAAGATTAGATGGATTTTTGAAGGAGGAGTCAGCATGTACGCAGTTATCGGGACCGGCGGAAAACAGTACAAGGTTTCGCCCGGTGATGTGGTAAGAGTGGAAAGCCTTGAAGCCAAGAAGGGCGATACCGTCGAGATAAAGGACGTTTACATGATTGCCGATGGCGACAAAATAAGCGTTGGCAAGCCGATGCTGGCTTCAGCCAAGGTCACGGTTGAAGTGGTGGACGAGGACCGCGGCGAGAAGCTGCTCATTTTCAAACACCGGCGGCGCAAGGGATATCGCAAAACCATCGGACATCGGCAGAATTTTACGGCAATCAAAATAAAAGAGATCACGGCTTAATCAAATTTCAATATCCAAATTACAAGCTCCAAATAATACCAAAACTTCAAATTCGAATGTTCAAACAGAATTGAGTTTGGTTATTAGACATTGAAATTTATTTGTAATTTGGTGCTTGGATTTTTGAAATTGTATTATCTGGAGGATTTACAATGGCTCATAAAAAGGGAGTAGGCAGTTCACGGAACGGCAGAGACAGTAATGCACAGCGTCTGGGCGTAAAGCGCTACGACGGCGAGCTGATCAATGCAGGGACCATCATCATCAGGCAGCGCGGCACCAAAATCCATCCGGGCACGAACGTGGGCAAGGGAAGCGACGACACGCTTTTTGCCAAGGTTACCGGCGTGGTGAAGTTCGAGCGCAAAGACAAGACGCGTAAAAAGGTGAGCGTGTACGCAGCAGCAGTGTAAAAGCTCATTCTGATTTCAGTATCCTTTACAAGGCGGCATGAAATTTATGCCGCCTTTTCTGTTTGCACGTTCGGACCCTCTATGACAGGGATCGTGGGCTAACGGCTCCACAATGGTCTCCTGACACGCTTTTTCCGCTCATGCTGCTTGCATTTTAATGCCGTTATCTGTATATTTCTCACAGGGTTAA
>Ga0315272_10000075_pt1 | contig 39525 bp, 38 predicted proteins | sample C3_middle_MG_FD_203918 | JGI IMG/M metagenome (GOLD analysis project Ga0315272, IMG submission 203918) | Sediment microbial communities from Yellowstone Lake, YNP, Wyoming, USA - C3_middle | ecosystem: Environmental > Aquatic > Freshwater > Lake > Sediment | place: USA: Wyoming | collected...
TTATCTGTTGACTGGTTATCCCAAAAAATAAGCTCCCAGTTGGAGTAAGTCTGCTTAATAACACTATCAATGGCTTCCCGAAGATATTTTTCTCCGTTGAAGCAATTCATAATCACACTCACCAACGACTGATTGCCAATTGCGTTGTTTCTATCTAAAAAAAGATTATCCATCAGATAAGACTCTTCAGTGTTTCGCACACCACTTCAACATCTTCTTCATCCAACTCAGGATGCAGTGGCAATGATAATAACTCAGGAAAAACTATATCCACCGCTGATATTGGGAGTGCGAGAGGATCACGGTATAAAGAAAGCCAGTGATTCGGCTGATAATGGATACCTGTTTGAATCCCACGTTCCAGAAGTTTGGACTGCAGGGTTTTGCGATCAGTCATGTTTTGGATACGAACCACAAAAATATGAGGCACCACGACATCGTAATTGCGTGGTAGTAATCGGATACGTGACAGAGGACTCAGAAGTTCTTCATAGTGCCGGGCCAGGCGTTGCCGAATTACCGCCAGTTGCGGAAACCGGTTTAACTGTTCAATACCAATCGCCGCCATAATATTACTCATATGGTAGCGCCAGCCCTGTTCCGTGACGTCAAATTCCCAACTACGCTGGTGGGCATATCGTTTTTCCGTGTCTTTTTCCACACCCAACAAGCGTGCATCGCGCACCTTGCGCAATACCACAGGGTCATCAGTAACGATGCAGCCTCCCTCCCCAGAGGTAATATTCTTGATCCCATCAAAACTGAAACAAACAACATCCCCAAATCCACCGACCCGTTTATTCTGATATACCGTACCAAAAGCATGGGCGGCATCCTCGATCACGCGCAAACCATACCGGTTGGCAAAGGCGTAAATCTCATCCAGCGCACCGACCCCCCCGCTGTAGTGAACAGGCATGATAGCCTTTGTTCTCCCTGTGAGGCGTTGCTCTGCATCTCGCCAATCAAGTGTCAGCGTCTCTGGATCAACATCGCACGCCACAGGTTCCGCACCAGTAGCCGAAATCGCTTGGAACGACGCGACATAGGTAAGCGATTGCACCAGCACCTCATCCCCCGATCCGATACCGCACGCTTGCAATGCCAATTGCAAGGCGGCCGTGCCATTGGCAACACACACAGCAGGTCGACCGAAGAATTTCGTCAATGCTTGCTCAAATTCCTGGACCTCAGTCCCCATACCCAAATATTCGCGGTCCAACACGCCCATGACCGCCTGCTTCTCGTCATCACCTATACAGGACTTCGACAGTCGTATTAGTTTCTTTGTTTTCATACCCGCCAGGGTGCACCTCCAGATTGCCACAACTCTTCCAAGGTATCCCTATCCCGTTTCGTATCCATACACTGCCAAAATCCGTGGTGCCGATAGGCCATGAGTTCCCCCATTCTGGCTGCCTGCTCAAGCGGTTCACGCTCTAATATGGTCGAATCATCAGCGATCAGGTCGAAAAATTCCGGCTGGATCACAAAGTAGCCTCCGTTTACCCAGCCCTGCCCCATCTGTGGCTTCTCCTGAAAACTTGCGACCTGCTCACCCTCAATAAGTAATTCCCCAAAACGTGCACCAGGATGCACTGCGGTTACCGTTACCATTTTTCCATGGCTACGGTGAAAAGCCAGAAGAGCATCAAGATCAATATCGGCCACTCCATCGCCATAAGTAAGCATAAAGGGCTCGCTACCAATAAAGGGTTGCATGCGCTTGACTCGGCCACCGGTCATGGACTCCAGGCCGGTATGCACCAAAGTCACACGCCAGTCGGCGTCATCAATCTGGTGCGGCGTTACCGCACCTGTTGCCAAGTCCACAGTAAAATCGGCGTTCAGCGAACGATAGTGCAAAAAATACTCCTTAACAGTTTCAGCTTTGTATCCCAAAGCCAAATAGAAATCCTTGTGCCCACGATGTGCGTAGGTGCGCATGATGTGCCAGAGCATAGGGCGCCCACCTACCGTAACCATCGGCTTAGGAATAGTTTCTGTATACTCGGATAGGCGAGTACCAAACCCGCCGGCAAGAAGAATAACTTTCATTGCTGTCGTTCCCAATCAAATTTGAATGAGCCCACTTCCTTACGTTCTATCTCAACAGGGTCGTGGAGAATGTCCGCCACATTCAATATCAAACTGTAAGGCGAGGTTAATCCCTTAAACCCGAACCAGAGGCCAGGTGGAATCGTCAAACGGACATACCGATCAGGCCCCACTACCTCCTCACGCCTCGCACCTTCGTCATCCATAAACACAAACTGCACCGCACCAACCGGTACCACCAAATTCAACGTCATTCGCAAATGCCGTTTCCACGCCTTCACAGCCCCTTGCTCAATATGAGAGAAATATGCCTCACCAAATTCCACAAACCCAGGGTCGTAACGTTTCATAGCATGCAGCACATCACCACCAGCCACAGGGATGCGCTGCAAGGGCGTCACAATAATCTGCCCCACCTTCATTGCGCCCATGCCAATCCCTGCCCTTGCGCGGCATCAACATACGCCTGGATTTGCCCGAGGGAAAAATCGGCAATCGATTGAGAGGGCTGCTCGCAATAACGGCGATACCACAAGGCGGTCTCGCGGACTGTCGCATCGAAATCCCATACCGCTCGCCAAAGCAAATGATGCAAGGCCTTATCACAATTCAGCTTCAGCAAGCCGGATTCATACGGCCCCCCGTATTGAGCCGATACATCTTCCCAACGTACCTGATCCCATTGATGGGACATTGCTGTGACCAGTTCGCTTACAGAATGATTTTGCTGCGCCGGTGGCCCGAAATTGAAAGGTTGACCATGCAAAGCCGCGCTTTCTTTCAGAACCATCGCCAAACTTAGGTAACCACTAAGGGGCTCCAGGACATGCTGCCACGGCCTTGTCGCTAACGGATTGCGCAACAGCACGGTTTCGCCCCGAGACCAAGCACGCATGCAGTCCGGCACAATGCGATCCTCGGCCCAATCGCCGCCCCCGATCACATTCCCGGCACGGCCCACACCAATACGCACCATACCGTCTGCGGGAAAAAATGACCGCACATAGGAACGAATCGCCAACTCCGCCGCACCTTTTGAGGCGCTATAAGGGTCCGGCCCACCCAAAGCATCCGTCTCGCGGTAACCCCAGACCCATTCCACATTGTCATAACACTTGTCGCTGGTAATCAGCACGGCAACACAAGGATTTTTAAGACCACGCAAGGCTTCCAGGACGTTGATCGTGCCCATCGTGTTAGTTTGCCAGGTATCGACAGGATCGGCATACGAGCGCCGCACCAGCGCTTGGGCCGCCAGATGGAACACGAAGTCTGGCTTAATTTCTGCAACCAAAGACTTAAGAGCATTAGCATCGCGAATATCCAGCCTACAATCCTGCATTCGACCCGCAAGTCTTGCTGACTCGACATGAGATGGCGTCGTCGGGACACCTAGAGACACCCCAGAAACCTGCGCACCCAACTGTGTCAGCCACAGGCTCAACCAAGATCCCTTAAACCCGGTGTGACCAGTGACCAGAACCTTCTTGCCATCAAACTGTTTCAGTTTCATTTAATTTCTTTAAATTACACAATATATTTGTTGATAATCAATCGACTCGAATTTTTCCAATTTTGACAAGACAAACTTTTCCCCAAAAATAACCCTACAGGCAAAATTAAAAATTTTATTTTGGATAGAATGAGCACTTTCCAGAACATAGAAATCTTTATAACCTAAATCCAGGAGCATTTTTAAGGCGTGTTCTGCTGGCTCATTGAATGAAAGGAAATTCAGTTCAATAGCAATAACCGGACGATGTCTTATTATCGTTTGGCGCAAACCTTCCAAGGCCTCGGCCTCGAAACCCTCGACATCAAGTTTAACAAATGATATCGTCGACTGATCATCTACAAGTTCATTTATAAGGTCATCGCCAACCTCAATTTTTATTTCGAAGTTCAAGCTGGGGTTATTATTCCCATCTTCCAAAAAATTATTTTTTCCCCCAAGAGAAAGGGAACTCATACCCAAATTCTCATCACAAATGGACAATACTTTTTTTTCTTTTCTTGCCCCAAGTGCAACTGTACATATGCTTACGTTAGGGATACGATTTTTGAGAACGTTCGCCTCAAGTAATTTGTAGGCAATGGGGTTGGGTTCAAAAGCTATAACCCGTTTGAATATGCGGCCATAGAATAAAGCATGGTTGCCAATGTTGGCACCAACGTCTAAACAAATCCCATCTTTAAATTTTTCACCTTGAGTCAGCTTTGTTAAAGCTTTAACCGTCATATCAAGAAATTCTTTTTCATATTTCCCGCAGGCAATGATCGCGCCACCAATGTGGTCGTTTACAAACACAGCCATATCGTAATTTTGGTTATATATCCTGCCCCATTGTACAGCACGATAGGCTAAAGCTCTCTTCACCACATCAATTCCCATCAAAACCCTCTCAATTTTTACGTTATCCAGCAAAAGTAAATTCGTGACCATCGAACCTGTCTTCTCAGAGGCGGGCAAGAGAACCAAAATCGCTCATAGCATTTATTCAATCATGAAACATCAGGCCCTTAAGACCCACAGTTGCATAATGCACAATTTTCTTTGTCGTTTCGGCAGGATCACGAAACAAAGACCTCCCCAGAGACTGCACGGTATCCCATGGTGAACACAACATCACCCACAAACGGGTTTTTAATTTCTCAAATTCCACTAATTTCATTAATTGTTGCGGCGTCCAGAGCGGGGTCTGAAGCTGGAATTTTTGGATTATCAGATCATCCCAATCAAAATCTGGAATCAGATACCCCTTATTCTTAGCAATTTCTAAAACCTCAGACCCTGGATAAGCAGTCAGCAGAGATGCATGAGGGATTACTTTAAGTTTTCGACAAAAAGCGAAACTCTCTTTGATCTGATCCAGCGTTTCAACAGCATCATGACCAATATTTCCCACCACCAAAAAAGTTCCCACTTCCATATCATGTCGCCGAATAGCCCTTATTAATTCTGGAACTTTATCCAGCTTGACTGGCTTGTTAATAATGTTATCAAGAACCCATTGATTGCCAGACTCCATTGCGATATTCACCCGATAGCAGCCCGCCGCCTTCATCTTGCCAAGAATTTTATCATCAAGTAGCCATGGGGAAACTCCATTCGGGGTATCCCAATAAAGCTTGTACCGGCTGGCCATTGCGTCGAACAAATCACCCGCCCGCCGTTGTTTGGCAATAATCTGGTCGTCTTCAAAAAATATTTCATCGATTTGATACTTATTCAGCAATCCATCAATTTCAGATAACACATTCTCGATGGAACGCATCCGTGGACGGCGGGTAAACACCTTAAACGCCGTACAGAAATTGCAGCGAAATTGACAACCACGAGAGGTAATCATAGAAACCGCCCGCTTACCTTTACCCTCCCCTCCGTGACGAACACCTGCTTTAAAATATTTCTCCATTGGCAGCAAATGTCGAGCTGGAAAAGGAAGGTCATCCAAATTATCAATCGTGCTAGTTTTCTGAATCACAATAGGAGTACCGATATCACTCCGAAAAGCGATCCCATCGAGTTTGCGCAGATCCGCGCCCTCTTCGATGCTACGGATCAGGTGCGCAATTATATTTTCCCCTTCTCCAAGAACCGCCACATCCACACAATGATCTTCAAGAACCGATTCTGGTGCCGATGTTGGATGCGCGCCACCAAAAATCACCACGATCTTCGGGTCTACCTCCTTGACCACTTGCGCAACTTGATGGGCATTTTTTCGTTGCGAGGTAAACATGCTCGTAACACCTACCACATCGGGATTAACGCGTGCTACGACCGCCTTTATCTGTTCAAAAGTAAGGCCAACGAGAATCTTCTCGTCGTTAATACGAATGTCCTGCTCCCAACCCTCAATAAAAGCATCCAAAATCTCCACGTCAAATTGCTCACGCTCCAGCATTGAAGCGATATAGGCAATTCCAAGCGGAGCATTGGGATTCATGTTGGTGCGTGCGTTATTAGAAAAGGCAGGGGGCTGGATAAGCAAGACTTTCCGCAAGCGCGACCGGTGAATAATAGGAGCTGGATTAGTCATGCCAAAGAACTGGACATCACATCCGGATTGTCCTTGCTCGATGTTGATATTTTCTTTTATACTCACTCAATAATCCTCTAGCTTTTAAACAAAATCGGCTGAGTTACTCAGGCGTATTTACCACCTCGGTATCGGCCAACTTATAAAGAATATTTGCATACCTTGAAGCCATGGCTTCAGCAGTAAAGAAGTCTCGGTATCTTTTATATCCCCTCTCTCCTTGTTCTTTTCTCAAATCTTCATCTTTGAGCAAAAGAACAATGTGTCGCGCATAGGAGTCAACATCGTTGCTTCCTACGCAGTACCCGCCTTCACCGTTGACAATGACCTCGGGTATACCGCCAATATTGGTTGCGACAACCGGCACTTTATGTGCCATCGCCTCAACACTGGTAAAGCCAAAAGATTCATTTGCCTGGGAAGCAACGACGAGGACATCAGCGTTGGCCAGCAGATGTGAAATATCCGTCCTGAAATCCATCAAATGGACATGATCACTTAACTGCATATCACTCACATATCCACGCACTTGTTTTATTTCATGCGGGAGTCCATAACCGCAGATAAGTAAATGTGCATCGGGCACTTTTTCAAGAACCTTTATAAACGCCTTAAATAAAAAGAAATGGCCTTTCCCTGTATCATAAGTGCTCAACATAAGACAAAGAGGTGCGGTGCTTGATATGCTAAGTTCATCTCTGATGTTCTTTCCGGGAACAGAAGCATCGGGAACCACATCTAAGCCGTTATGAATATAACTGGTTATCTTTTTGCTAAATATAATGGGTCGAAATGACATGGACTCAGCCGCAGAACGGGAAACAGTTACAAATTGATTGGTGTACCTACACAACAACCAATCAACAATGCGCTCTTGCATAGATGAATACCAAGCTGCCTTCTGCACTGTACTGTGATAATTGTGTATTGATTCTGGCTTGCCAGAAAAGAACCCCCATGAAATTGACGCTGCCCGGCAAGAATCTCCACCAGGATAACCTCCGTTTATAACCATCAATATATCTGCCTTGGATTTAAGCAATATTTTTCGTAAAAATAGGACGGTGATACATATAAAAATGTATCGTAGTAGCGGGGAAGCAATTTTTTTTAGTTTATTCAGAAATCTGTTATTTATAAATATATTTTGGTATGCCTTAATATTATGACGAATTACTTCAGCAGAATGCGTTAATTTTTTCTCAACAATACTAAGTCCAGGATAATCCTCATTTGCAACTATCACAAAAGAATCTTCTCTGCATGGCCAGCTGTTGATAAGATTTACTATGAAGGTGTCAACCCCACCACAATCGTATATTTCCGTAAATAATAATATTCTCAAACAGTACCCTTCCCATCCGAATAGGCTATAATATTTAACGCATTGTAGAGCAATTAAACGACACTTAGCTTATGAGCCTCACCCAAAACCTGGACATGCAAAATTAGAGATTTCGGGCGTCCCGATATGCTGCTCCCTGAACTGCTCCGGGGTCAGATTGCCCAGCGAGGAGTGTAAGCGAAATCCATTGTAATCTCTTCGCCAAATTCCACCCTTTTCCCTGGCGCCGACAACTGATAAAATCCAGTGAATATTAAATCCTTCATCACGGAAGCTTACGACGGAACTCCACTTCTAAATTTTTCCAAACTTCTTAGGGATTCAAAATATGTTCCTTGCTAAATGTCGCAACACAGTAATACCTCCCCAATCCTGCCAACCTCAAATATATTTTCTTGGGCAATAAAAAGGCTAATATCATTCGAAAATATTTTATTATGTTTCTCTTCACATTGCGAGCAATTGGACTCGGGGGCTGCGGTGGATAGCTATCTCTAAAATCATACACATGAACTCCTTTAGCGATAGGCGTTAATCCTATTTTGCTGATGAAGTAATGCACTGAATTGACGCTGAACTCACGGACATGTCCGTTGTAGTGCTTGGTTGACGGGTATGGTTTACTTATGAAATAGTTGTCAAATATATTTTCTTCAATTGGCACCATGACAATAAAATATTTTGCAATCCCGGACAGATTGGTCAACAAATTATTGCAGTCTGGAACATGCTCCAAGATATCTACCAATAGAATTGCATCTACGGTTTCTCCAACTATAGATTTCATGAACAACACATTTTCAGAAGCATCAAAGGTCGCAAGTTTATGAAACTCTAATCCCGGTGACGAAAAATTTTGCCGCGCATAATTAACTGCGTTATCTGTAACATCAAAACCGTAGGCTCGTTCTAATTTCATCCTTTCATGAAAATCACGCAAGGTTTTCCCATATCCGCAGCCAAAATCAATCACCGACTTAATCCCAAGGTCATAAAGTTCGGGCATCTCCCGCAAGAGAGTATCCACTTTACGCCCCGCAACTTCGTTATCGTAATCAATCAGCCATGCTCTATCATTGGACCAAGTCCGGTAGAACTCACTCAGTTCACTGTTCAAATAACTTCTCCTAAAAATAATAAAGATACCGTGTCCCGCACTTTAATTGAGTCGGCCGACAAAACTCATCTCCCGCCCAAGCACTACGTAACCACCAATCGCACTGGCTTTCAAAAGAAAATCCTACTGGTAAACTGTCCCAACCCAAATGCCTTATTTAGCATCTCAAGATAGTCGGAACATACAATTTCATTGTTTTCTAGATATCGTATTTCTTTATTTTTAAATTGCAGATAACTTTGAGAAGGCAGCCAACTAGATATGCCCGTATCTGTAATAACATTTAGCTCAATAAGCCCCTCAACCTCCTTAAGTAAGGCATCGTATATATTTACATCCTCACCTTTTTTATCGATGACTCTCGAAGGTCCGTAACTATAAAAATGCCCTCCCTTCATCGGCGTAAACAAGTAATCACATCCAACTAAGTATGCTTTTTTAAAGCCCAGGTTTATTGCTAAACCAATCCCGGAATAAAGGGCTCCGCTCATGAAACTGAACTCTCCGCAGATATCCGCATGCTCTCTGCTTGGCTTTTTATTGCCAAAATGATGGAAATAAAAAGTGTTTTCTTTTCTTGTTCCCAATATGTTAGAGACACTAGTAAACAGTATTGTTTTCGAATGAGCAGAAAAAGCCTTACCAAATAAGCTTCCCATGATGTTGATCTGGTATTTATTGATGTATGGATTCTTTATGAACGGATAGGAGAAGAATGGTTCTGCTATTACATAGTATTTTGCATTCAACATGCTAAAATCATTGTGAAGACACAAGAAATTCAAACCAATTGCCGGGTGGTCTGAGAACGAACTCAGGTCCATATTTTTCAAAGACGCACCATTGCCAAAGATATAGCATGTCTCGCCTTCATGTCGTCCTATAAACTGCCTGTTCCTTGCCAATATGGGATTAAACATGTAGCGTAGAATTTTTTGCTTATCTAATTTCATGATCAAGCTTTTTTAATCATGCCCAATACTGCCTGAGCCATATTCCAGTCCCACTCCGTATCAATATCCAGAGCCTCTTGCTGAGATTCTATCAACAAGGGGCTTGTCTTTATCCCCACGAAAGATTGGCAAGTTCGCAGTTCTGCGGGGGATATTAAATAAAAACTCCCGTTGATTACAAGTGCCGAAGGCAGGTCTTGCGATCTTATTCCGAACCCGTGCTCTTGCATAAACGGCACCAGATACTCACCCTCTTTTTTCAGCGTCCACATTGGGTGAGCATGGGTCGGCGAAACGCCCAGCACTGGTTGTTGGCCATTATTACTAAACAGTTCAATGCCCTTGCGCACGGACTTTTTGGTTCTAAATGGCGATGTCGGCTGCAACAGGAGAAGCCCGTCAACTGCACCCTTCTCAGCTTCATACCAATCCAGTGCATGCAAGGCTGCATCAACTGAACTTGCGGTATCGGTTGCCAACGCTGCCGGACGAAGCCAAGGTACATAGGCACCAGCTTCCACACACACCGCTGCAATTGCGGGGTCGTCTGTGGAAACGAGGATGTCACAAATTTCCGGGATGTTTCTTGCAACGTCAATAGACCAGACGACCAGAGGTTTTCCGCCGAGTACGCGAATATTCTTCCCCGGCAGTCGTTTGGACCCACCACGTGCGGTAATCAAGGCAAGAATTCTCATTAGGAAATGAACCTACGCAGAATTTTCAAACCCACTTCCCCGCTCTTCTCAGGGTGGAACTGGCAACCCGTTATCTGATCTCGTCCAATTGTCGCCGGGATCAGATGACCACCATACACACAGTCAGCAAAACGATGCGCCGGATCCGAGGGAACAGCCATGAAGGAGTGCACGAAATAAGCGGCTTCACCTGGACGGTTATCTTGCAGCAAGGTTCCGTTCCACCCACCTGATGCGTTTGACGGATGCAGGGCGCTCCAGCCGATGTGCGGTATTTTCTGCATCTCACCCGATAGCGTTTGGGTCGGCATGGGAATCACACGCCCGGAGATCAGGCCCAAGCCGGCTGTGATGCCAAACTCCTCACTTTCATCCAGCAGGAGCTGCATCCCCAGACAAATGCCGAGCAACGGCGTTTGCCGATGGGCAAGCTCTCGAATTACCGCAACCAGACTCAGCCGCTCCAGGGCTTGCATGGCATTGCCAAATGCCCCTACCCCAGGCAACACCACTCGCTTGGCGGCAAGAATTTGCTCCGCATCTGCAGTTAACGTAACTTTTGCCCCGCAATGTTCAAGTCCACGCTGCACGCTGAGTAGGTTGCCCACGCCGTAATCAATCACGGTGATTTCAGGGACACTCATAGCGCCTCACTCCCAAGCCCGCTGTTTCTGCCACAGCCCTGATTTCACCAATTTCTGTGCGCTTGTAATGCAGGATGTCGGCCATGGCAACGGCATCTGCGCCACCCTCGCAAACAACCTCCAACAAATCTTCAGGTTTGCCCATGCCGCCGCTGGCAATCACCGGCACAGAAACTTCTGCGGTCACAGCCTTCACCAGGACAACATCAAAGCCTTTCCGGGTGCCCTCGCGGTCCACCGATGTCAGCAACACCTCCCCGGCACCCATGGCTACACCGCGTTTCACCCACTCGATGACATCCAGACCGGTGCGCTCGCGGCCATTGTCGGTGTAAACTTCCCACCGCTCGGGACCGACTTGCTTGGCTTCGATGGAGAGAACCATGCACTGGCTGCCAAAGCGGCGCGAAATTTCGCTAATAAGCGCTGGGTTGGCGACCGCTGCGGTGTTGACCGCCACCTTGTCGGCTCCCGCTCGCAAAATCTGCGTTGCATCGTCAACCGATCTAATGCCACCGCCAACCGTCATGGGCACGAAAATATCTTTTGCCGCTGACTTGACGATATCGCCCAAGTGATTTCGGCCATAAAGACTGGCCACACAATCCATGTAGATCAATTCATCCACACCCTGCAGGTAGTAGCGCAATGCATGCTCACTGGGAGATCCCATGACGCGCAGGCCTTCCAAGTGAATGCCCTTGATCAGGTTGGGCCCCTTGATGTCGAGACGAGCGATGAGGCGAATATTTCTCACAGCATCCCACTCATTGATTGTCGTGCCAAACCGCGTGACGCAACTTCCACTCGCCGTTTTCTTGGTACCACAGATGGGGAGAGCGAAATTTATCTACTGTTTCACGAAACAAATTTTCAGTTATATCGATATATTCAAGAAATTCCTTGAAGTACTTATGTGGAAATTCTTGATCATATCTTTGAGCAAGACGCACCCCTTCTTCTCGCGTAATCTTTCCATTGCGAATTTCCTGTGCCGCGTCATAAGTCGCACGGCCAATACCAAACTTAATGAGCGTAGTGAAATAGTGGAACATATCTATTTGGTCATCGATACTGCTGTACTTGGAGTATGTCCCCTCGGTTCGCTCGCTGTTCGCCTGGAAGCCGGTATTTTCGGCTGCGTAATAATAACACTCTTGCGGATCCCACTTCAGGTAATAGCCAAGGTAGTGCACCTCGACATCCTTACTTTCAAGATAGTCTGCACTGGGCGGAATGTAAGGCGCAAAGTCGTTCAGTGAGAAGTGCTTTTCAGCAATGATATCCTTGACCGGCTTGCCGCCTAAAATCATCTCTTCCGGATTACCAACAGAGAAGAACTTTCGATCCATGGTCGGCTTGTAATTGTCGTTCGGGTTGTTGCCATACTCGGCCTGATTCTCGCCATACATCACCAACTTCACACCAAACTTGGCCGCCATCAGCGGGCCAATAATGCGCTGACCAACGATGAATGGCTGGAACGGATGCAACAGGTTTAGAAAGGCCTGCTGGGTCAAATAGCGATGCAAACGCCCATTGGGCGTAAACAAGATATTGTCGAGACCGCCGACATGCATCCAGTTCTCAAAATTCTTCCAGCCGATTTCGGTATACTTGTGTGGCGCCCAAGTTACTGTAAGCGGGTTCATGCCGTATTTATACTTGAGGATATGAGATGTGTAGGCACTATCCTTACCCCCACTACCCGGAACAATGATGTCATATCCACCGTCGCTGCGGCGGTACTTATCTAATAGCTCAACCAGAGATTGCTCGCGCTTTTCCCAGCTAATCTGTTTCTCCTTCACCTCGTGGTAACGGCAAGCATCACACACGCCATCATCGCCGAAGCCGATAGTTGCTTTCTTTTCGTTTTGTTTGTGCTTGAATTCAACCGAGGAACTCGGGCGCTGATTAGATATCACACAATGTTTACAGAAAATCACTTTTTCTGGCAGACCGAAATACGCGTTACTCATTATTTATATCACCTTCCATCAATCTACCTCTCACTTTATAATTTCCATCTTGGCGAAATAAACTCGCGCCCTTTCCAAATCGTCCGGGGTGCCGATGTCATTCCAATATTCGTGAACCGGAAACACGGCAACCGGCAAATTTCTTGCGATACAGACATCGATAATGTCGGTCATGTTACTGTACTTACCCTTCGTCAGAAGGCTCAACGCTTCAGGAGATACTGCATAGATACCGGCATTGCACAGGAATCGTTCAGAAGGCTTTTCGACAAGCCCAGTGACAAATGGGCCATCCGCACGTATCACACCATATGGAATATTCACCCTATGGTCAATCGCGGCTACCGTGATCTTCGCACCATAAATCATGTGAAAGGAATAGAGGCTGTCGAGATCTGAGGTCGTAAGAATATCGCCGTTCATTACCATGATGGGCCTATCAGGATGTTCTGGCAATAGGGAAAGCGCACCCGCAGTACCTAGTTTTTCTTGTTCCCGCAGGTAGCATATCTCGATCCCGAAATCACAACCATCTCCGAAATGGCCTTCGATAATGTGGCCCAAATAATTGACCGAGATGTACACCCGGCTAATCCCGACTTTAGCCAATCGCTGAATTTGACGTTCCAGAAGAGGTACCCCGCCAATTTCCACCATCGGCTTCGGAATATCCTCAGTAAGCGGCCGCAGGCGGGTTCCCTCGCCCCCAGCCATAATCACCGCAAAACTAAAACCCAGTGGAGCAACAGCGACCTGCGTATCCCCCTGTTCCAAATCCATCAGATGTATCAGGCGCAAAAACTCCCCCCTCTGATCCACCAGAGGCAGCGCTACTACATTGCCGCGACGCATCACGTCTTTCATATAGCCGTCAGGGTTACCTATCTCCGCAGTGAGAGGGCTTGGGTTCATGGCTCTCGACACCGGCGATTCCAGACTGCCACCGGCAAGCAAATGACGCCGGATATCACCATCCGTCAGCGTACCTAACAGTCGACCATTTTCAGCCACTACTACTGCCATGCGGCGGCAGCTGACCTCAATGGCGCGCACCGCATCCATTAATGTTGCTTCAGGCAGGAGGGGCTTTTCACTCATCTGAACCATCCTTCGAGCGTCTCTCCTTTGAGAGTCATGCGCTTGCGGATAATCCGTTGGTCGAGGGGCATGGTCGCCAATACTTCAGCGATCTTCGGACCGGCATCACCGAGCCAATAGGGATTCTCGGCGCGCCGGCAAAGTGCGCGAAAATCCTCGTCGTACAGACATCGCCGCATCGCGATGGAAATGAGGTCTGCGTCATAGTCAGCGTCGAGCACATTCTTACCGCGCAGCCGACCTTCCTGGCGCGAGCCAATATTCACCGTCGGGCAGCCAAAGGCGGGAGTTTCCTTGAGGCCGGAAGAGGAATTGCCAACACACGCGACCCGCAGCGATTGATCGCGCGCGAGTGCCAGTACTCCATGATAGAGATGCCGCCCGAGCGAACGGTGAACTTGGGTGCCTGGCATGCTCGCCGCGCCAAAAATCTCCAACTGCTCAATGATCGCCTGTCCGCCGGCATCGTTATTTGGATAGGTGAGAATCGTCTGAACACCTTCTGCGGCGAGGCGCTCTATCGCAACCAGCGAGTGAGCGAGTTGTTCGGCGGCTTGACTAAATTCAGTGCTCACCGAATGTTGCGTGAAAAGCATAACCGGGCGAGACAGATCCACGCCAAGTTTCTCGACAATCTCCGTCGCTGATGCAAATCGCCCCTCGGAAATTAGGTCAATGGCAGGAAACCCAACAGTATGAACCCGCCAAGGTTCTTCGCCCATGGCTAGTATGCGATTAGTGGCCTGTTGGTTGGTGGTAAAATGGAGATGGGCCAATTTGGTCATGGCATGGCGAACCGAATCGTCCAGCGCGCCGCCTTCGGTCAGATCTCCTCCCTCTATATGGGCGGTGGGAATATTCATCTGACTAGCGGCAATCACAGCAGCCAACCCCTCGAAACGATCTGCGTAAACTACCATCATGTCCGGTCTCAAATCATTCAGCACACGACTGATAGCCAATATACCCGAGCCAATCGCTTGCGCTGTAGCAAATAGGGACGCGGCATCCATTTCGATTTTTACTTCTGCATCAATGCGAAAACCGTCGGCGCGAATTTCTTCTAGGGTACTACCGAAATTGTGATCGAGATGTGCACCTGATACCAGCAAACGGTAATCCAAATCGGGATGACGGTCGACGGCTCGCAAAATGGGATATTGCAAACCGTATTCAGCCCGATTTCCAGTAAAAATGGCGATAATACGTTGAGTCATGCTCTTTCTTCCGGGCTGTTCAATAGATGGGTGAGTCCCTGCCGTAACGATGTCTTGGGTATCCATCCGCAAGTGGATGTGGTATCAGAAAAGTCCAAAATCAAGCTAGATTGCCGGTCTGATGTGTACTTAGCTTTCAGTGACCTACCGGGTTGCCCGGCGATTTCCAAAGCCATATTGGCCAAATCTCCTATCGATGTTCCCACGCCCGTTCCAAGATTATACAACCCTCTTTCATTCCCCTCGTCAACGTGGTTAATCGCTAAAGCAACAATTCCTTCAGCAGCATCCTCCCCCCAGATAAAATCCCGCACCGGGTTCGTATCCATTATTTCCAACGAGCCCGTCCCCGGTATCTGTCGCAAAATAGTGCTCATTACATTATTTGGGGACATACCGGGGCCGTAGATATTAGCCAGACGCACCACAACACCGACAGGCAATTTCAACACCGCCAATTCAGATAGTCGTTTAACACGCATGTAAGCATCATCGATCCGAATCGGATCATTGGGAAAATGCGCCCGGATGTCCGCATCACCATAAAGCACCGCTGAAGATGCATAAACCACCCGACGATAGCCTTTCGCTAATAAAGCAGTAAGCGTCGCCAGTATTTTCTCTTCATATGCCTGACCAGATTTAGCGACCTGCGCACGATCATTGTTCTCCGCCAAATGTATCAGCACATCTCCTACTGGAGATTGTGAATAATCGGACACTCTTCGCCAGCCAGAAATCTCTTTCCTCGTTACTTCAATAACCTCAACATTTTGTTGTGCTGCAAGCACACGCAGGACACAACCACCCAGAAAACCAGATGCTCCAGTAATAACAACCTTCAATGACTGCATCTCAACTCGCTAATAAACATCTGACTTCTTGAGCTGAAAGCCGCGACGAACAGGAGCCATGGCGACTTTCCCCAACAGAATCTCGTAGTCCAACACCGAGAAGTCGCCCCCACCAGGGCGCTTGAGCCATATGTTTCTCTCACTTAGTACCTGACCCGGCTCAATGTTCTCGATGGCCACAACCGAAGCAAAAGCAAATGCGATGGTAGGGGCCTCTGCCTCAACTGGAGTTTTCTCGCCTCCTCGGGCTGCAAAGATTATCCTGGAGCCCATAATCAATGCCGACATAGCGGCTGGATCCATTGAGCACACAATATCTGGGCCAGGTCTATCCATGCTATCTGTGAAGTGCCTCTCTAAGATTGATGCGCCCAGAGCCACAGCGCCGAGACAAGTATAGTTCGAAGTGGTGTGATCCGACAAGCCGATCACCGCATCCGGGAAAGCTTCTTTCAAAAGATTCATCGCACCCAACCGAACCAGTTCGGGTGGTGTTGGGTAGATGTTGGTGCAGTGAAGCAGCGCATAGGGGACGTGAGCCTTGCGAAGAATCTCGACTGATGGCCGCACGGTCTCGATGGAATTCATACCAGTGCTAATAATGACGGGCTTGCCGAAACGAGCGATGTATTTAACCAACGGGTAGTTGTTGCACTCGCCTGAGCCGATCTTGAAGGCGGGAATGTTAAATTTAACCAGACGATCAACTGCTGCGCGGGAGAACGGAGTACTGATGAAAATCGCACCGCGCTGCTGAACATGCTCCATCAGACGCTTTTCCTCCGGCTCGGAGAGTGCGCAGCGGGCCATGATCTCGTAGATCGAAATTTCGGCATTTCCTGGAATCACCAACTTCGCCTCATTGGACATTTCGTCCTCAATGATGTGCGTCTGGTGTTTGATGATCTCTGCGCCAGCATCAATGGCGGCATCAGCCATGGCAATGGCCGCCTCTAAGGAACCCTCATGATTGATACCAATCTCCGCAACCACGATAGGAGAATAATTATCGCCAATCCAGCGGCCTGCAATTTGAAATTCAGCCACGCCTCTCTCCTGAATTTTTTTCATAATAGCCGGAGTTGACGACAACACATATGGCGTTGACAACTTGTTCATCACGGATAGTCGGGATATTCTCGCTGCTCACAGGTTATAGATATCCGCCTTGTAGCCACGCAGATTTTCTGGTTGCACTAACCATTCGGCGGTCTCGGCCAGGCCGCGCTTGAACCCCTCGCGACCGCCATAGCTGGGTTGCCAACCGAAGAGTCGCTTGGCTTTGGCATTATCTGCCCACAAGCGTTCAACTTCCGAATTTTCCGGGCGCAAGCGGGCTTCATCCGTGATGATTTCGATCTCGACGTTCATGGCTTCCGCAATCAACTGAGCCGTATCGCCGATGGTAACCTCAAAATTGCTGCCGAAGTTGACCACTTCGCCTAGGCCATTATCGGAGTTGAGTGCAGCACTAAAGCCAGCCACCGTATCCTGCACAAAGTTGAAATCTCGTGTGGGCGATACCGCACCGAGTTTAATCTGACGCTGGCCATTGGCAATCTGGGCGATGATGGTCGGAATCACAGCACGGGCGGACTGACGAGGACCATAGGTGTTGAAAGGCCGTGCAATCACCACCGGCAGGCCGAAGGATGCGTAAAAGGAATAGGCCAACTGATCGGCCGCGATCTTGGTGGCAGAATAAGGGGACTGCCCCTGCAACGGGTGCTCTTCGGTAATCGGCACATAACGCGCTGTGCCATAGACCTCGCTGGTCGAGGTATGGACCACCCTTTTAACCCCAAGTTCCCGTGCCGCTTGCAACACGTTCAGTGTGCCCTTGATGTTGGTATCGACATAAGTGTCGGGCGAATGGTAGGAATAAGGGATGGCGATCAGGGCCGCCAGATGCAACACCGCGTCACATCCCTTCATTGCCTCCTTCACCCCGTGCGGGTCACGGATATCACCTGCAAACACCTCGAACTGTCCCTTCACATCGTGAGCGCAATGGTCTAGCCAACCCCAAGAGTTGAACGAGTTGTAAAGTACGAAAGCCCGGACTTTATGGCCTTTGCGGACTAGGGTTTCGGTCAGGTGCGAGCCGATGAACCCATCGGCGCCGGTAATCAGAATGGTTGAATTTGTTCGATTCATAGGTTCATATGAAAAATTCATCTGGGTGGTCTCATGATTTCTTGGTAGGTACCAATTCGTTTAATGCCGCCATCACCCATTTCCACTATCTGCGTACAGTTTTTCAAAGTGGTGAGACGGTGGGCGATGATAAGAATAGTAAGATTCTCGCTAAGAGCTTCGATGGCCTGCATGACGGCTTGTTCTGTTTCGTTGTCCAACGCGCTGGTGGCTTCGTCGAAAATCAAAACACTTGCCCGCTTATAGAGGGCTCTAGCAATCCCGATACGCTGGCGCTGACCACCACTAAGACGAACCCCGCGCTCCCCGACGATGGCACCATATCCCTCAGGACGACTTTCAATAAATTCAGCAATCTTGGCCTGCCCGGCAGCCTTATGCACCTGTTCATAATCGATTTGATCAGGTGGTATTCCAAAGGCGATATTCTCTGCAACGGAGGTATCAGCCAGAAAAATATTTTGCGGGACATGTGCAATAGAACGCTGCCAGGCACGCTGAAACTTGTGGCTAATCGGTTGCCCGTCCACCAAAATTTCTCCCTGCGTTGGCTCCAAGAGTCCCATCAACAAATCGAGAGCTGTACTTTTGCCGCTGCCGGTGCTGCCGACAAAGCCGATTCTTGCGCCTTTTGGTATCACCAGATTAATTCCATTTAGTACCCAAGGTCCAGTATTTCCGTAATGAAAATGAACGTTGTCGAATCTGATGGCGTTCTTCAGCGGGAGTGGTACAGGCTCCGGTTGGTTGGCCTCTTCTGGTAAAGGCTGATCAAGCATGCCAAGCACGTCAATCAGTGCCGCCTTGCTCCCGGCTACCACCGACCAGTTACCATAGAATTGTTGCATTAGAGGCAGTAACCGTTGCGCGCCAAGGGCCAGCATTCCCAGCATTGGTAACACTGCTGCCACCCCGCCTGTACGGCAGCTCATTGCCAAGACCAAAACAGCAATCAGCGCCATGCCCAAAGCCTCCATAGCATAGCGCGGTGCTTGATTTATAAAAGTATTTTCTCCCCCTGCCCGCTGAAGTTGCATGACGGCCCTACGGTATACATCGCAATAAACATTCTGGGCTCCATCCAGGAGCACATCTCGAATGGCACCGAGACCTTCCTGTAATGCCTTAATGACCTGAGTCTGTTCTTGTGCAATGTGCTGACTGTTACGCTCCAACCGGTGTCTTGTCAACCAAGCGATAGCTCCATAAGCAAATCCGAAACTAAGCGCTGCAATAATCGCCACCACCGGGTCAATAGCGAGCAGTGTCATCATGATGGCAACAAACAATGCGGCCGAAGTGACCACCGTCACCACCGATATCAGCACACTTGTGGCAGTACCAACTTTTTGCGTTATTCCGCTAATGATTTCGTTGCTGCTACGGGCTATATGAACGCTGTAGGGCTGATAAAGCGTTCGCCGAAAAACCTCGATACCAAGATCGGCACCTGTGGCATTTCCAAGCCGAATACTGACCCACAACAAAAGCAACCGCAACCCGCCAGCCGCCAAAGCTGCTATTGCAAAAAAGATGGCTAGGGGTAACACCAAATCCGCACCCGATGTGATGCCCATCGCCTGAACAACACCGCTCATCAAAGGGGCTTTGAGCGCCACTTCCGGCTGAGTGAGAATCCCGATGAAAGGTACAACTGCACCCAGACTAACAACTTCCGCAAAAGAGCTGAGTACCGTCAACCCTAGCACCAAAATAAACTGACGCCGACGCAGAGGTCTGATATGGAGCCAGAGACGGACCAGGAGTTGAGTGATAGACTGAGAGGGTTGCATGAAATTATTTGGCAATTACAGCTGATACATTGTGGTGGGGGCGTTCCCTTTCTTCAGAGGTGCCAATGCGCTTCTCCTTCCGGGTCATGCCTTCATCCTTTCGTCGCTTGGCGCTCATTCGTGGTTGCAACCAGATGTCTATTTCACTTTGGCAGCAGATTGACAACTTCTATAAAATTTTGTTGGACAATTTGCAGAAATCCCCGCAAGAATGCCGCATTCGCTTACGCTATCTCAAAGCTCCATGAAGCTTTTAACGATTATTTGTTCTGATCTTTTATCTTTCGTCTCTTCAGACGTAAAATTTGTATATTTATACCCGTCGTACAAGAGATGATCCACTACTGGATACTCAAGAGGTTCAAGTTCTTTTTCTTTATCAAGGTCAATATTATAAGACCGTGCTCCCAATTCATGCGCAAGAAACTCCAGTGTTTGGAAATTCGCATCTCTTATCACGGCATATTCATCCGTATATACGAACAGAAGCGGCTTCTCATTGAACACCGCAAAAGAAGTTGCCGTACTCGACTGCGTGATAACTAAACTTGCATCCTTGACCAGTTCGCAGGTATTCCCTTCATAGACCTCCCTGTTCCCAAAAATGCTCTTATCATATTTTATCCCTGGATGTGCTGCAATGACAACCTTAAGGTTTAAATTCCTCTCGATATGATCAAAGAATCTTCTGAGCGCTCCATAAAACTTTTCAGGATCCATCTCCTTTAGCTTAAAAAATTTAACACTGGGATTGTCGACACATCCTTCATCAAGAAAAACACAATAATCCCCATGAACGATACGCTCAATCCTGCCGATGCTGGCCAGATATTGATCATAATCGAGATAATTGATATCCACGACCAGATCATGGTCTTTATAGGCCTCTTGTCCCAAACGGCCAGCGACAAACACCAGATTGTATTTCTTCACAAATCCAATTTTTTTAATAAAAATGGCTATCGTTCTCAAGTAAGCAGAGAAAAATTTATTCACTCTCAGATTAGCCATAATCCGCGCAGGTAATGGCTTCCTGACATGTGTAACCCATGGAAAGAAGACCGTCTTGCAGTCGAAATAGGACATCATCAGATACAACGTTAAGACTCTCCATTCGAAATTAACCTGCAAGACAAAAATGGTTTTCTTGAGGTCTTCGTGCTTCAGTCTGCCCTTGAGAGCAAAGAGAGAATCGATCCGCCTTACATATTTTTTTGCAAGAGATCCAGGAAAAGCGCGGCCAGCAAAGTAGATATTACTCAGGTCCCAATATTCAACGTCAAATCCTGCGTCAATAACTTCCTGAATACGCAGATACCGTTGAACAAAAGGTATCAACGGGGTTATTGAGATATAAACGATCTTCTTCACGTTAAAGGCTCTTAATTTAAAGACGCCCGGCTTCTTTATTTGCCTTAAAAGTATTATTTGCACATATACGACACATAGGGTCCAAATAATACTTTCCGGAACGATGCAGTTCCCTTAATTGACTGATCTTTTGCCCTTGCCAAAGATCGAACAAACTTGAATCATGAATGTTCCCTATAGCAAGGTTGCCCATCACATCTGTAGCGCACACGCATACAGTCCCATCCGTCATAACGACCAGACGCTGAAAGGGCTGCTTACAGCAGAACTCATGAATAGGCGAGTTCTCCGGAACATCCTTTCCGGGAGAACCAAAATCTTGACAGTAGGATATTGTGATCTCATCAACCTTATCTTTCCAATAAGCATAGAAATCCGCTGTCTCATGGCGATTCACCGCAGACTCGGTATACTGAAGCCGGATAAACGGCTTGCGTGCTTTCTTTCGGATCTTAATCAAAGTCATTATATTATTCTTGACCACGTCAAAATCAGCGCCGACTCGAATTTTTTCATACGTCTCTTTGGTAAAACCATCGATCGAGATTATGAGTTGATCAAGCTTACCCGCCACAATCTCACGACACATCGCCTCATTCATCAGCGTGGCATTGGTCAAAGAAGTGACCTCCAAAATCCCTTTGGCCTTCGCATACCGAAGCATTTCTGCAAAATTCTTGTTTAACATCGGCTCTCCGCGCCAGCTAAGCTTCAGGGCTGGCAAACGGTTCTTCACGCATTCATCAACGATCTTCTTGAATGTCTCCAGTGCCATAAGGCGCACACTCGTCGTCTCGGTGACAGGCAGATGCTGTTTTTCATTCTCTGCATGAAAACACATGACGCAGCGCAAATTGCACACATTGGAAGTCTCGGCTATCACGTCAAGTGGGAATGCCCCAATCTTAAATCGTTTAGGGTAAGTATTAAACCGATAACGATATAGATAAAACCTGGGAGCAAACCCTCCCTTCTTGTACAGATTCATCACCCTGGCAAAAAAACCTGACTTGACCGCCCAATTTCTGACTAATTTCATTTTTCCACTCTTTTCGAATCGTACGAATCGGGGCAATCAGCACAAAAGTCCAACTCCTTAAACTTTCCCTGCCGATGCGCGTCGCGAATATGCTGCATCTTGCTTCCTGTCCATATCTCGGAAATCGTCTGCTCATTGACATTACCGATTACATGTCTTTTCTTCATATCCCGAGGACAAAGAGTCGCTGTTCCATCACTCAATATGATAAGCCGCCGCCACAATTCCGGACAACAAAACTTTTCATCCTGCTCGTAATTCTCTTTAAAATGAAGCCGCTCCTCTTTCTGACAATCAAGATAGCGCAATACGGCAATACGATTTAACTTGTTGCTCCAATACGCGATAAATTTATTCTTTTCCGATGGATCATTCTCATCCATTTCAATGAAGTTCGCCTTGATATGCAATCTCGTGTCAGGATGTTCATTGCGCTGTTTGACTAGGTCTTCTACCGCAGCATAAACTTTCTCAAATGTTGCACCAACCCGGATTTTTTCGTATCGCTCTTTATCAGCGCTATCAAGCGAAATGATCAGTCTGTCTAGGCCAGATTCGATCAATTGACGGTTAAAATCCTGGCCCAAGCGCGTGCCATTGGTATGCATGTTGACATCAACAACACCCTTGTTCTTCGCATATCTAAGGACTTCAAAAAGCCGCGGGAACAGCGTCGGCTCTCCCAATCCTGAAAAGTTAAACGCATACAACCCGTATTCCGTGGCCTGATCCAATATCTTCTTGACCAAGTTAAAATCCATATATCCTTTTCCAGGAATAAAATCCTGCCTGGGACACATGGGACATTTCAAGTTGCACACATCAACAGCAAAAAGATCGACCTGCAGTGGCACTTTCCCTACAATTCCTTGCCGTGGGTATTCATCCCATTTCTGGCGATACTCCAACCATTTCTCATCCTGAAAAACAGGGCCCAACTGTTTGTCTGTCCCTGAAACTTCAGGGGAAATGCTTCTTGTCTTAACGTTTACCATTCATAACTCCTCAAATAAATAATCCATCTACCAAATCGGAACTTAATGGCGTGCCTTTTTTAACATCCTTGAGGGCTTTACTCCCACAGACCTGATCCAAATGCCTGGTGTGCATCCCATGTCCTGGCCTGATCGAGCGAACATTTTCAGCAGAAAAAAATTCGCCCTTCTTTATATCTCTGACCACGAAAAGTGAGCGGCGGAAGACCCGATTTTCTTTTTGTTTTTCCGTAACCTCAAACGTGACTTTCCCCAAGGCTTTTTCTACCGTGCGAATATCATCTACCATAGTCTTGAATTCATGCGGCTCAGTTGAAAATGCACTATCAGGCCCGGGGTCCTGCCGGGAAAGGGTCAAATGTTTCTCAATGATGCATCCGCCCAAAGCAACTGATGCCACGGCCACGGCACTGCCCAGCGTATGATCGGATAATCCGACAGGCACGCCATATGTCTTGGCCAAATAAGCCATGGTGTTCAAATTCATTTCCTGAGCCGGTGCCGGATAAGCGCTGGTACATTTAAGAAGCGCCAATGGACTTTTTCCCGAATCAAAAATCGCCTGAATCGCCTCATTGATTTCCTCGACCGTCGCCATGCCCGTTGACATGATGATCGGCTTGCCGGTTTTCGCAACTCTCTTCAAGAGAGGAATGTCCACCAACTCGAACGAAGCTATCTTATGGGCTGGAACATTCTGTTGCTCCAAGAAATCAACTGAGGTCGGGTCAAATGGGGTTGAAAAAAGATCCAGCCCGATGCGGTCACAAACTTCTTTTAACTTGGGATGCCATTCCCATGGTGTCAAGGCCTGCTGATATAACTTGTGGAGATTCTGCCCGTCCCAGATAGTGCCCTTGATTCTGAAATATTCATTGTCGCAATCAATGGTCATGGTATCTGCGGTGTACGTCTGCAGCTTTACAGCATCCGCACCAGCGGCTTTTGCCGCCTCCACGATCCTGATCGCCTTATTAATGTCCTGATTGTGGTTAGCCGACATCTCGGCAATGACATACGTCGGATAACCGGGGCCAATCTTTCTGTTATTTATAGTAATGTGCATATTTTTTACCCAAAAATGCGCTGAACCATAAACGCCTCCGCCCATAAAAAGCCCGATTCTGAACCCCGCACCTTGGCGAGCGCTCTCAAGACCTCAGGCGACCTGGGATGCGGATCTGGACGGGCTTCTCCTTTGTATGCTTGCATTGCACAAACCTTCATATCTACATCCTCTTTGGAAACATCGACGTACAAATTTGGCTCCCATTGTACAGGACGAAGATACCCCGTACTGCTAGGAACCTCACCGCATAACACAGGGATATGACTGTTTATCGCAGGCCTAGTTGCCACCACAACCGCATCATGACAATATTGATGGTCGATATTTGTACAATACCGATGGTGTGTCAAAATCAGATCCGGCTTCACATCCACGATGATCTCCTCAAGCCAATGGATGACTTCCAACAACGAGCTGGTATCCATTTCATTATCGGCAAACTCTCCGAGATAAAGGTGCTTGGGCAGGACACCAAGGAGGGAGCAGGCTTTTTCACAATCTTCCCTCAAGGCTCCCAAAGAAGCCTCCATTGATTTCTGATCCAAAGAATTACGCCGGGAATTGATACCTGTCGCCGGAATCGCCATATGCACCTGCGCGCCCTGACGTGCTAGTTTGGCAATGGTCGCACCAGCCGCCAATGTTTCATCATCGGGATGTGCAAAAAAAGTGAGGACATTGGAATAATTACTTAAGCTCATTTTTACCCCTTACTTTCAATGGAGTGATCCGCACATCCGCTTCGATCGCGCCTGTCCGTAGCGCGGGGCGAGAAAATTCATACCTGAAACCACCATGCTCGATAAAAGCTGCTGGATATTCTGCCGCATCCAGCATACGCAAATGGTCGAATAATTCCTCCAAGCTTTTAAGCTTCATAGGTGTCATGCTTTGCTCAGGGGTTCGACGTTTAAACTTCACAGCCTTTCCCTCTTGAGCTTGAGGTAAAGGCTCATGGATTACGATCTCCCTGATCATCTGCGCCACGATTCTGGAAGAACGTATGAAAATCTCTTCCGCCAAACCATCCAAGGCAAGAGGCCATTTCAAATAAACGGGTCCGGCATCCAACTCTTGCGTCATTTGGAGTGCCGTTATCTTTGTCTCTTTACATCCACGGGCAATTAAATTCTGGATCGGGCTTCCACCGCGCCCGAAGGGCACATCGGTCTCGTGAAAGCAGACGCATTCCGCCAAGTCCATGATTGATGCTGGGATTAAATGATTCCAATGAGGAAAGAAAATATATCTTGGCTTAAGCTTCTTGATCCTTGCCGACGTCAATTGCGTGTCACTCGTGATCAAATGCCATGTCCCGGGATAATGGCTGATAGTGTCCTGGAATACCTGGATATTCCACGGCCTGATTGTAGCGACAATATAGACATTCTCATTCATAAGACCCCCAGCGGCATAGATGATGCGTCCTACTTCAAGCGCCCTGACCGGATAATTTCAAGGCTTTTGGGGCCTTGGTTAAGCAGAAGGTCGATCACCGACATGTACGGCAGGAATTCCCCGAATAACTGCGGGTATACTGGATGTGTGTACTGATGGTATTGTAACGTTATGCCTTCAACCGCAAAAACATTATCTTTTTCAATGTAGTCGGCAGCACGCACCGGCGATAGGTAAACGTCTGATGTCAAGTTATGACAAATATTGACCAGCAAACCCACTTTTTCCCCAGACACAGGGAGATCCGATGCCTGCACTAATCGTGTCGTGATCCCAATCTGGTCTTTTAAGAATTTAATCAACGTGAAATTCAATTTATAAAGCGAGTCCCATGGCTGGGCATAGATTTCCGCCAACCCCTCACTGTAGGGTTTCCAATATGGCGCACGCTTGTAATACTGCTCAATCGAACCCCAATGCTTACGCCGCCAAGGATTCGAAACATCGATATTGACGTCCCTAATCCTCTGGCCCAAATCCTGCTTCACCGGCACGGACAGCCATTTAGCTGTATTTCCCGACGTCTTGATCCTGTTACGTTGCTGCCAGGCCTGTTTCTCGAACTGGACTGTGTCGAACAGAACAAACACGTCCGCATTATCCATCAGGTCAAAATATCCTACCCACGGCAAATAGGTAGGCTGCATGATCGTAGCGATCATAGCACCGCCTCTTTCCTCACGCGCAATAAAAGCTTTGAAACAATATGCATTACACCCTCCGGTGAAACAACCGCAGGGCCTTTACGAATCATGCTTTGCCTAAGGCCGTCATCATCCAGAAGTTTCTGGAGTGCGCACAATATTTTTTCATCGGTCGCAGTTCGTCCATCTCCCAGATCAATAACAGCTCCTGCCGCTGCACAGATTGCTGCCTCTACAACCTGGGACTCATTTTGTGAAACGATCACTGCCGGCGTTCCCAGAGCGCAAGCCTCATAAAGCAATGTCCCTCCGCTGATGAGTGCAATATCAGCCTGCCTGATCCTTTTGGCCATGTCGGAAATATTCTGACTTACTATAAAGCGGGCATCGTCCCGAGTCATGTCAATCACGGCCTGTATTTGTACAAAGGCCGCGCCCAGGATGATCTGGACCGTTATGTCCTGCTTGATCTGTTTAAGTGCCGGGATAGCCCGTAATGTTAAACCCCCGGGATCGCTACCACCGAAACAAACAAATAACTCCTTAGCTTTCCTCTCCCTATTTTTGTGTTGGCTCGCCAGCATTCTAAAATCAGGATGTAAAATAATGTAATCACGGCCTGACCAATAATCATTTAACGGCATTCCTTCCGGTAAAGGTAAATCCAGGAGGTTGGGCCGCAGGAGGATATTCTGATACGGTATCCCTGGGCCGTCGTCATCAATCACGACGATCAGATCGGCAAGACAACGCAATTCTTCTTGTTCACGATACTCGATACCAGGGACATCAATAATGGCAACATCCGCATGCCTCAGTCGCCCGATATCCGTAACAGCATACAGATCAACATCAATCTGCGGGAAAAACTTCCTGACGAGATCAGGGTTGTTCGTTACGAGCGCAAATTTACATAAGGTTGCACCGGCGAAGGTCAGCATCAAAGAACGGCAACGAGACAAATGTCCCAGTCCCAATTTCTCATCAGCATCCACTCGGAATACAATGGAAATGCTATTCTTCACACTCAAATGATCTTACGCTCTTCTAAAACTGCCTTGTCTTTTTCTTTGGATTTAATAAGCCCCTCATTCCTCATGAAGCGATTGTTCATCAAGGCTAGTTCAGGTCTTTTCTCCATTAAATTCAAGATATCTTCCATGCAGAACATGAACTTGTCCTGATATAGGTTTTCAAATACAGCACGCACGAATTCAAAATCCTCCGGCTCATCCACGGTCCACCGCAAGCTAGAAAGATCACGGCTACACGCCAGATTTTCTATTTTGAATCGCTCGGGCTGCTCCTCAAAAAAGAGCGAAATGTGTTCCAAGTGAGACGGCAAGGAAGCCTCTTTCCATGCCTCCTGTAACACTTTAAAACTGAAAATTTCAGCATCAAGCCCATCTGGATAGGTTGGTGGCATGCAATTAGTGCCATAATCACAATTTTTCTCCAGATACAACCGCACCATGTCATCCACGACATGCGCATCAAGCAAAGGACAATCTCCCGTCAGGCGCACGATATGATCCGGCTTAAACTTCAGCGCCGCTTGATAGAACCTGTCCAACACGTTTTCCAGACTACCACAAAAAACATCAACGCCAACGCGCTTGCCTAGCTCCACTATCTGCTGGTCTTCCGGCAATACACTTGTCACAATAACCACATGGTCAATGGTCTGGCACGCACGGACACGCTCAATCTCCAATGCCAGCATCGCCTTCCCCAGGATAGGCTTTAAAACTTTTCCCGGAAACCGCGTTGATGATGTTCTTGCCTGAATAAAAGCCATTATCATTGGTCAATCACCCCACAACATGGGATTCAAGATCCTCTCATCCACCTGCTCGAATGTCTCTAATACCCGCGTCTTGAGTATTGCCGGAGGATCACTCCGCCAAGCCATCACATTCGCCATGACCTGCTGCACTGTATCCACCCCAATGATCAGTTTAGCCTGCGGCATCCTTGCTTTGAGATACCCCAAGGCCAACTCCTGCCGTGTCAAACCCAACTCTGCCGCCAACGCATTGATCTTCTCCAGAATATGCCTCCCCGACGACAGCCTTGAGGGAAGATCCTCATGATTCATCAAAATAAGTCCCTGAAGAAAAACACTACGAATATATATCTGCTTCTTTCTCTGACATGCCAGTTCGAAGATTCCGTGCCTTTCAAATCTTCTGTCAAGGATGTTTGACGGCAACTGAACTATATCCAGGCCATCAAGACGTAACGCTTCCAACGCCTTGCCAGGCGTATAGACAGAAACACCGATCCGCCTCACTTTTCCTGATGCGACAAACCCCTTGAGGATGTCTCCGAGCCCTTTGTGCCAATGGGAAAGCAAGCCCTCCTGATGCAGCATTAATCCCTCAAGACAAGGAACACCCAATTTCATTAATGATCCATCCAGGGCATCTGACATCGCGCACAAATTATTATGGTCAATGTCAGGATTGACCTTGCTAATCACCCTGGCTTCTGTCGCAATGCCAAGCTGGGCAAACGCAACACCCAAGACATCTTCGCTCTCACCGTAATCCTGAGCGGTATCAAACTCCCTGATCCCCTGATCCCAAGCGGTACGAATAATCTCCGTCACGGCCATCTGGTCAGGCTGGCCAACCTTATTGTTCACGCCATAATGAAGCCCAAACTGAACCGTTCCTAACACAAGCATGGGAGATTGATCAAAGGCCATATCTATGTCAGACGTTTAAAGCCGGACATCGCTGGCTTACCTTTCAACTGCCGCTCCACATCGCCAGCCTTTTGGGCCTTGGCAATCATATCAAAAGCCTCGTCAACAGCGCTCAAATACCTTTCCACATGAGAAGACTGATGGGCATACATCGCGTAGAACGCCAATGTTGCCAGAAAACCTTTCTCCAACATCAGCTGAATGAACAACGCCTTGACCGCCAAGCGGTTCTCGTATTCAAAAGAAAAATGACTGATCGGAAAGATCCCCCCAACGTGAATCTCAATCCCATGCTTTAAAGCCAAACTCGCCCACCCTTCCTGGACTTGTTTGCCGATTAAAACCAAATGCTTCCCCACATCCAGATCACGATGTTTCTTTATGGTCGCCAAGGCTGCGACCGGCCCCACTCGCTCAGTCCACATTGTGCTGCTGATGAATGTGCGCTGTGCGGCATCCATGACCTTTCCCTTGCCGATTATCGCCGCTATCGGGTACCCGTTGCCCAGTGCTTTTGAAAAAACAGCGATGTCCGGTTTTATCCCGTGGATCAGATGCGCACCACCGGTATTCATCCGGAATCCTGCGGAGATTTCATCAATAATTAATACCGCACCCGTCTGGTCAGCAAGAACACGCACCTGCTCAAAAAAGCCAGGAAAGGGCTCATCGTCACGCACCGGCTCCATAACAATCGCTGCCAGGTCATTACCGTGCCTGGCGACAATATCTTTAAGTTCCTCTATCTGGTTATAACGAAAAGGAAACGCAGTCCCTGTTAAACCCTTAGGGACACCTCGTGGGTCCAGTCCGGAAAGGAGATGCTCACCCAACGCATTCTCGGTCCCTAGGTTGGCCGAAAGATACCAGTCATGCCAGCCATGGTAGCCACAGAACGCTACCTTGTCTTTTCCCGTATGCGCACGGGCGATGCGTACCGCTACGGCCATGGACTCTCCACCTGTCCTGGCGAAACGAACTTTATCCGCCCAGGGATGCAGTTCGCATAACAGGTCCGCCAACTCTACCTCTTCGGGACAATTCAACGAGGAACTCGAACCGTCCACGATCGCCCGGCACACAGCCTTGTCCACATCGTCATCAGCATATCCCAGCACATTGGCGCCAATGCCGCCAATGCTCATATCGATATATCTATTCCCATCCAGATCCCAAATCTCAACGCCCTTTGCCTTGCTGTAATACCCCGGCCAGACACCCATCGAAAATTGATCTGGCCGCTTGGAAAGCAACTGGGTCATCCCAGGTATACGTTGCTTAGCATGCGACTGCATATCTTGCCCTTTTATCGTATCCATGCTTTCCCTTCCCTTGCACATTATGATCATTTCACTTTTGGACTTACGAGTCCAAGAAGAACATCGTCCACATATGCACCTTCAAAAAAACAGTGCGCCTTGCGCACGCCCTCCTGAACGAAACCGGTCTTTTCAAAGGCCCGGATCGCGCCTTTGTTGGGCGCATAACACCCTGCTGTAACCTTATGAAGGTTCAGTATATTAAATGCATAATCCACAATGAGACTGATCGCCTCTGACGCGTATCCTTTGCCCCAGCAATCCTTCTCTCCAATCAGAATTCCGATATCTGCTAAACGATGATTGGGGTCAACCGGGCCCAGCTTGATATTGCCAATATGCCGATCTCGATTGCTAAGAACAATAGCAAAAAAAGCATTTAGGTTGTCCCCCTGCTTATTGACAACATATTCCCTTAATGTCTCAATGGAGTGCGGACAAAAACGACTCTCCAAAAATCTATTTGTAGTGGGATCGTTCATCCATCGACAGTACGCCTCATTTACATCGTCAGGAGAAACCTTACGCAAATAGACCCGATCGCCCGACATACATCACCTTTTTCACGCTTCGGTTAAACAGTCAGCGTCAATATATTCAGGAAAACACAGCCAGCTAACATATTTTTCGGTCATATCCTGCTATCCAAGTGGACAGCAATCTTTCTGAGATATTTTTTTTCAAAGGATACCCCCAAGCTCCCTGACTACTCGGTTCTGCTGTTCTTCTGTTAGCCCTGGATATATTGGCAGGCTCATCGCTTCCTGATAATAAGCCTCGGCCACGGGGAAATCACCTGCCTTGAATCCCAATCTTTCGTAATACGGCTGGCGATGCACTGGAATGTAGTGCAAATTCACACCTATGCCTGCTGCATGCAATGCTTCATACACCTCGCGTTGTGTTTTGCTGATTTCACCCAGCTTCAGTCGTATCACATACAAGTGAAACCCAGAATAACTGTCTGCATGTTGCCACTGAATAATCACAGGGAACTCTCGCAATAACTTCTCATAACGCTGGGCAATAGCATGTCGCTTGGCGACAAACTCATCCAGCCGCTGCATTTGGCTCAATCCCAATGCGGCATGTATATCGGTCATGCGGTAGTTGAACCCCAAGGCTATCTGCTGGTAAAACCAAAGCTCTTTAGATGCTTGAGGGATCATGTCTGCAACATCGCTAGTGATGCCATGGCTACGCAACAATTTCATGCGTTTGGCCAACTGCGGGTTGTTGGTCAGTGCCATGCCGCCTTCGCCTGAGGTAATGATCTTGACCGGATGAAAACTAAATATGGTGATATCACTGTAACGACAGTTGCCAATTGATTCGCCGCAATATTTGCCACCAATCGCATGTGACGCATCTTCAATGATCTTAAAACCATATCGCTGGCTGAGTGCATGAATGCCTGCCATGTTGCATGGCTGTCCGCATAGATGTACCGGAATCACTACCTTGGGCAATTTGCCCGCCCTTTCCGCGTACTCCAGTTTTTCTGCCAAGCACTCCACACTCATGTTGTAAGTGCGCGGATCAATGTCCACAAAATCGATTAGTGCGCCGCAATAAAGTGCACAGTTGGCACTAGCCACGAAGGTGGTGGGGCTAGTCCAAACAATATCTCCATAACCCACACCCAGGGCGAGGCAAGCGACATGCAAGGCCGATGTGGCACTATTGACCGCCACAGCATGCCCCGCACCGCAGTAGTCAACAACCGCCTTTTCGAAAGCGGGGGCGACCGGCCCTTGGGTTAGAAGGTCGGAGCGCAATACGTCGACCACTGCTTGAATGTCTGCTTCTGAAATGTCTTGGCGACCGTATTTTATCATCACTGTTATCCTTTAGAGAGCAGGTCAGAAAAATAGATCGCCACGGCCTGCTGCTCCGCGATGACATAATTAAGGTATTTTGGCAATTTCTTCTTCCCTAATCATTACTGTCCGGGCCCCACTCATTTGGTTTTACCTTCTGTTGTTGCACAGAATTGACCACAAACGCGGCAAAAACTCCGATCATTCCCCCCAGCAGGATACCCCAGGCCAGCACGCGCATTCGCACTGGTTCCACAGGATTTTTGGCCTGAATCGCCAACTGATCAACTGTAGCCGCACGGGCGATGGCCCTTGCCGTCTGCAACTGCTTCAATCCCACATCCAGTAGCGCCAGGCTCTCCTGCTTATCACGGAACCCGGCAATAAACGGCTCGTCATTCTTTCGCTTTTCCAGTTCTTCCTTTTCAGCAACAAGTTCCTTGACACCCCGCATGTACAGCGGCCTTTGCAAAATATCCACCGTTTCCCCAAATCTTTGACCTTCCTCCACCGAATAGCCGGAAAGTTGCCGGTCGAAAATCTTCGAAGCACGAGCAATGGCGATCTGATTCTCCAGCAAGGCAATCCTGTCCAGGCGACGTTGGGCTGCAAAATTCTTCCCTATCTGAAGTTGAATCTGTATCGGTTTTTTTTGATTGGCTATTTTTATTTCAATATCATCAAAAACATCTCCGAGAGTTCTTCTCTCGGCCAACTGAATGAAGCCGTTCACCCAATCTGCGACGAGTTTGGAATCGTAGCCTTGAATGCTCACAGAAACATGGCCTCCTTCGTTTTTCGACTCCTCCTTGATCTCCGGCACCTTTTCTCGCAAGGAAGCAAACTGTGGATTTTCATCAACAAACTGCTGGCACAGGGACCTGCTTTTAAGATTCCCTGTAAACTTGGCAAAAATATCAGCACTGGACACCTCGCTGATGCCAGGGATATTCAAGACCGCCACATATTTGCTCTCAGGCGGTTTCACAATCGCTTGCGCTTTATATACCGGGGCCGCCAAGAATATATAAGCAACAGCCCCAAGAACCGATAGTCCAGTGATTGCACCAAGCACCTTCCACTGCCGCACCAGAATGCGCCAGAGGTCAAATAGGCTTACTTCATCCTCTGAGCAGGCATCAGAATAAGCCTGCGACGATGCATGATGAGGTTGTTGTTCCCCTTGCTCTTCCATCTCTCTGTCCCTCGCTAAAAAATACCAACCACTTTTACTGAAATAGGCAAATGGCATGCTACCGCCATTCGGGTGAATGGCCTATTCAACCGTTGCCCCGGTATACATGACATTTTCAACCAGTGTCAAACAAAAACGGGGCTTGAACAAAAATGGCGGAACAGCCTAAACGCCTTATTGCCGTTGCACCCTATCCAGAGGAAGTGTGGCCTTCACCTGGCGGTTGAGAAAACTCAAAAGCACCACCACATTATCCTGGCCGGAGAAGGAGTAAAACAAACCCTGGGCAGAGGTATCATCATCAAGCTGCACCGCAACCGTAACACCCGGAGTCAATCCTTTTTTCTGCAATTCCGCCAAGGGGACCGCTCCGCTTCCATCTTCCTTGGCCTTCAAGTCACCAATGATCCAGTCCGGCACCGGCACATACTGATCGCCAAAGCATATCGGACCCATGGCGCCACGGGTGGAGGAGATCGCCACCCAGTTCCGTTCGAGCGGGGCGAGATGCAGAAAGAGATACCCTGGGAAAAATGGTTTGAGCTTCTCCTCTGTCCGTCGGGCGTGCCGGACAATGGTTCGCATCAAGGGCAGGTAGACCACATACCCCTGCCGCTCATAATGCAGCTTGGCAACCTGTTCTTGTTGGGGCTTGGCGCGGATGGCGAACCACTCTCTTGGCGCGTCCTGTTTCATGCAACGCGGAGGGATACTGATATTAAAAGGCTGGACCATGTTGGACACAACAGGGATGTCATTTTTTCTCCTGATCCCCATAACGCTCTCCGGGATCATTTCCCAGAAAAACTGCTGGCGGAGAGGGTGGGATTCGAACCCACGGACCTGATCTCTCAGGTCAAACGATTTCGAGTCGTTCCCGATCGGCCACTCTGGCACCTCTCCGTTTCACGCACAGCAAAGCAACGGAAGCCGTTTCTGCTTTTCACTTTGCAACTGCACCGCCCCTTCTCTGCCGGAAAAAATCCCGCAGCAGAATGGCGCTCTCTTCGGCCAGCAGGCCGCCTTCCACGGCCAGCAGATGGTTGAGCCGCGTGTCCTGCCCGACCTGAAAAAGAGAGACAACCCCACCACCCTTGGGGTCGACGGCCCCATAGACCAGACGACTCACCCTGGCATGCACCAAGGCCCCGGCGCACATCACGCAGGGTTCGAGCGTAACATAGAGGGTTGTGTCAGGCAATCGGTAATTCCCCTGCAAACAGCCAGCCTGCCGCAGCACCAGCATCTCCGCATGCGCTCCGGGATCGCACAACTCGATGGTGCGGTTGCCATCTCGGGCGATGATCTGTCCGGCGGCATCCACCAGCACCGCGCCGATGGGTACCTCGCCCCGTTCCGCAGCAAGCCGCGCCTCGGAAAGGGCGACTTCCATGTATTGCTCGGCAGAACCCATCGATAAAAAATCCGGCACGCTAGACGCTTTCCGGCGCACGCTTGAGCCGGTTGGCATGGTTGGCAGCCTCCCAGCCGGCCACGCACCCCTCCCCCACCGCCTTGGCCATCTGCCAGGGGGGGCCGGCGATGTCGCCTGCCGCGTAGATCCCGGAGATATTGGTCTCCTGCTTCTTGTTGGTCTCGATATAGGAAAAGGTTTCCGTGTCGAGCATGACGCCGATGCTGGTGGCAAGTTCCATGGCGCCCTTGGCCCCAAGTTCGACAAAGACCCCGTCCACCGCAAGGGTGTCGCCGCTGTCCAACACAAGACCGTTCACTGCCTTATCGCCAACAATCTTTTTAGCCCATGCACCCTTATGCACCACCACGGAACTGGCGGCCAACTTTTCGCCAAGCTCTTTGGTAACCACCAAATCCTTGCAGACCAGATGGACCTCGGAGGCATACTTGGTAAGGGTGAGGGCTCCGTCCACTGCCGCAGATTCATTACCCACCACTGCCACCTTGGCGTTGCGATAGAAATTGGCATCACAATCCACACAGTAACTGACTCCACGGCCCAGCAGTTCCTTCTCGCCCGGAACTTTCAGCTTTTTCCGTGAGGTGCCGGTGGCAAGGATCAAAGTCCGAGCCGTCACCTGCCTTCCGCTTTCCACCTTGACAGTAAACAGTTCGTCTTCCTGGCCAAGATGCAGGACATCCTCCGACCACACCTCCGCGCCAAAATGGGTGGCTTGGGCCAGGGCGACCTGCATCAAGTCCGCCCCAGCAGTCACGCCATCGACACAGAGATAATTCTCAACATGGGCCTGGTAAATACTGCTGTTTTCCACCCGACCCAAGACAAGCACCGAAGCTTTTTTCCGGGCTGCATGCAAGGCCGCCTGCAATCCTGCCGGGCCAGCGCCGATAATCACCACGTCTGTTATCTGTTCAACCATTTTTGGTCTCCTTTTTTTTCAAAAAACGTTCAGACTACAATGCTTATTATATAACGATTTTCCCCAAGGAAGGCACCCATTTTCCACAGAGAAGCCGTCGCTCAAAAACACAACATGGTCTCGTTTCGGATATCCAAGACGGCATAAGGGGCTGTAACGAAATGCTTCGTAACGGCCCCTAAATACGGCGTGGACAGCAAGATAGAATCTGTGTAAGATTCATGGATTCACGTCAATTTTTCTCTTTTCGGACGGCAACAAAAATGCGCTACATCGCTGATCTGCACATCCATTCCCCCTTCTCCCGGGCGACCAGCAAGGCCGGCAACCTGCAAGGCCTTGCCGCCTGGGCCAGAGTCAAGGGCATCCACCTGCTCGGCACCGGCGACTTTACCCATCCCGGCTGGTTCTCTCAGCTCAAGGAACAGCTGGTCCCTGCCGAGCCGGGGTTCTTCAAGCTCAAGGATGAAGCGATTCCCCCGGCTCTGCCGCAGGTGACCCCGGAGGCTCTACCCAGCCGCTTCCTGCTCACCGCTGAGATCAGTTCCATCTACAAACGCCACGGTGCGGTGCGCAAGGTCCACAACCTGCTCTATGTGCCAGATTTCGCCTCAGCGGAGCGGATAAACAGCGTTCTGGCAGGCATCGGCAACATCGAGTCCGACGGCCGCCCCATCCTAGGCCTCGACTCCCGCGATCTCCTCGAAATCCTGCTTGAAAAAGCGCCGGAGGGATTTCTGGTACCGGCCCACATCTGGACGCCGTGGTTCTCCCTATTCGGCTCCCGCTCCGGTTTTAACACCATTGAGGAATGCTACGGCGATCTCAGCCCCCATGTCTTCGCTCTCGAAACCGGTCTCTCCTCGGACCCGGACATGAACCGACTCATCCCGGCCCTGGACCGCTTCGCCCTGATCTCCAATTCCGATTGCCATTCCCCCGGCAAGCTGGGCAGGGAGGCCAATATCTTTAGCACCGATTTCAACTTTTTCGCTCTGCGCGAGGCCCTAAAAAATCCCCTGACCGAGGCCTTTGCTGCCACAATCGAATTCTACCCGGAAGAAGGGAAATACCATGCCGACGGCCACCGGGGCTGCAAGGTCTGCCTTGAGCCCACCGAAACCCGAAAGATCGGGGCAATCTGCCCGGTCTGCGGCAAGCCCCTCACCGTAGGGGTGCTGCACCGGGTCATGGAACTGGCCGAACGGACCGAGCCTTACTTCCCGCCCGGCTCGCCTGTGGTGCACAGCCTTATTCCGCTGCCCGAGGTGCTGGGCGAAATTCTCGGCGCTGGCCCTGCCACCAAGGGGGTGATGGCCCTGTACGCAAAAGTCATTGACCGCTTCGGCTCGGAGTTCAACCTGTTGCTCAACACCCCGGTGGACGAGATCAACCTGATGTCCCCGGTGCTGGGCGAGGCCGTGGCCCGCATCCGCACGGGCAGGGTCATCCGCACCCCTGGCTACGATGGCGAATTCGGGGTGATCCGGGTCTTTGCCGAAGGAGAACGGCAGGAACTGGCCGGGCAGATCAGCCTGTTTGCCGGAAAAAAAAACGCTCCCCCCGCAAAAAAACAGAGCCGCAGCCCGCTACCCCCTAAAAAAAACCCAGACCCACTCGCAGACAGCTCTAAGCCAGCAAGAAAGCCCAACCCGGAGCAGATGGCCGCCATCACCAGCAAAGCCGAAACCATTCTGGTGGCTGCCGGGCCGGGTACCGGCAAAACCTTTACCCTGGTGGCCAGAATCGAACATCTGCTGGCCGTCGAGAATGCCCACCCAGAGGAGATGGTGGCCATCACCTTCACCAATCGGGCAGCCCGCGAGATGCAAGCACGCCTGAACCATCTCGGCGAGGCAGCCCAGGCCATCTTCGTGGGCACCTTCCATGCCTATTGCCTGAGCCTGCTGCGGAAAGAAACCCCCGACCTCATGGTTATCGGCGAGGATGAACGCGACCTTTATCTGCGCAAGGCCTTCCCGGACTGGTCCCAAGCCGAACACCACATCCTCAAAAAACAACTGACAGGCCACATTGACCAGCTGAACAGAGGAACGCTCCCCACCGACGCCGCTCTGCCGGACCTCCTTGATCGCTATCTTGCCTCGCTTAGACCGAACAAGACCATCGACCTTGATCTGGTCATCCCCTGGTGTGTGGAACGCCTCCGTCACGACCCCGCCTTTAGAGGGCAGATCACCGGCCGGGTGAGCCATCTCTTTGTTGACGAATTTCAGGACCTCAACCATCCCCAATATCAGCTGGTCCTGTTGCTGGGCATTCAGGCGCGGGTATTCGCCATCGGCGATCCCAACCAGGCCATTTACGGCTTTCGTGGCAGCGACCTCACCCTGTTTCAGCGGTTCCTCGAAAAGCCGGGTGTCATCGCCCTGGCCCTGATCCGTAACTACCGTTCCGCCCCGGCCATTATCGACGGTGCCGCCGCCCTCATCCGCCGCAACCGGCAGAGCGGCGACACCCAGCTTATTGCCCAAAGCAGCAGCACGGCTCTCATTGAATGGCATCAGGCAGCAAGCGCCCAGGCCGAGGCGGATTTTATCGTGCAGCGCATCGAAGAAGGTCTGGGCGGCACCAGCAGCCTTTCTCGGCACACGGGCCGGAGCGGCGGCGGTCAGACCCGAAGCCTTGCCGATTTTGTCGTTCTCTACCGACTCAGCCAGATGGCCGAGCCCATTGCCGAAGCCTTACACCGCAAGGGCATCCCCTTTCAGCTCGTTGGCGCCACCCCTTTTTACCTGAAGCCTGCCCTGAAAGGTGCCTACCATTTTCTCATAGCCAGCATGGCGGAGGCAGGCTTGAACGAGCATCTCCTGCTGATGGCAGGCCTTCCAGGGGTCGGGGGGGCAACTATCTCCCTTATCGAAAAACAACTTCCCCTGCGCTGCCCTGATTTTTATGGTGAGGCGCTCGCCCTTGCCCTCCCGGCCAGCGCGACAAAAATCATCCGAAAAATGGGTGAAACCCTCAAAAAATTCCGCACAACAGCGGAACATGGCCTTGCCCAGCCACTGGCCGAGGCCATGCCCCAACTGAACATCGATCCCACTGAACCGGAGGCCAAACGATTGCTCCAACTGGCCAACGTTTTTGGCAACGATCTCCATGCGTTTTGCGAGCACCTCCGGCAAAACGCCCAAGCCACCATTTACGACGAACGGGCCGAAGCCGTGGCCCTCATGACCATGCATGGTGCCAAGGGGTTGGAGTTTCCGGTGGTCTTTCTGGCCGGAATTGAAGAAGAGATTCTCCCCTGCACCATTGCCAATATGCACAGCGATGTGGAAGAAGAACGCCGCCTGCTCTATGTTGCCATGACCAGAGCGCAAGAAAGCCTTATTATAAGCGCCGCAGCGCACCGCACCATCTTCAATAGGACAACAGACCACCACGCCTCTCGGTTTATCCAGGAGATTCCGGCCTCCCTGCTGGCAAAGACAGACCTGCCTCTGGCCAAGAGGCGAAATGCCAGCGGAAAACAGTTGCAACTTTTTTAGAGGAAATTGCCTCTTCCTTGTAAGAGACTTATCACAGACAGGAGCCCATGAAAAACCAGGACAACCCAGCGCCC